>PVMK01178498.1_pt1 | contig 38298 bp, 35 predicted proteins | sample 1853481 | NCBI WGS metagenome assembly PVMK01 (sample SAMN08533507, study PRJNA380276) | Marine sediment metagenome, whole genome shotgun sequencing project.
GAGATAAATCGGGGTCAGACTTCACTTTTCACTTGCCACGTTCGCCAATGTACGGCCGACCATGAAAAGTGAAGTCTGACCCCGATTTTCTGACCCCGATTTATCTCCTACGGCAACAAACAACCCAGCTCCATCAGCGTCGCCGACAGCCAGATCATCGGCAGGCCGATTAACGCGGTCGGATCATCCGTGCTGACCGATTCGAACAAAACAGACCCGGCACCCTCGATTTTGAAACTGCCGGCGCAATCGTAAGGTTCGTCATGTCTCAGGTAGGCTTCGGCCAGGCGTCGGTCGAAATCCCGGAAACGAACTTCAGTGCGATCAATATGTTCGTAGCGACGGCGACCCACGGGATCGAGTACACAGACCGCGGTCAAAAAGGTGACCGATTTGCCGGATGCGGCAAGCAGTTGCTCGACTGCTTTTTGGTGGTTACCCGGTTTGCCAAGAACCAACCCGTCCAACACCGCAAGTTGATCTGCACCGATAACGACTGAATCATGGTGGGCGCTGGACACTTTCTCCGCTTTTTGTCGGGCGAGCGTGCCGGCCAGGACGCCGGGATCGGCGGAATCCTCGGCCGATTCATCCAGGTCAGGGGAGACGATCTGATATTCAGTCAGAAAACGGTCCAGAAGTCCGCGCCGGTATCGCGACGAGGAGGCCAGGATGATGGACGGCGAAACTGGATTTTGCATCTGGAATCAATATGTTGGAGTTATTTGGTCAGTTTAGCGGCTTATTTGCCAGTGTGAAGCGCTTTGTATGCGGATGGCGGCTGATATTTTTATTGTGCAACGCAGCGATAAGCCTTTGACAGGGCTGGTTTTCATCCTTATCATGCGCGCGCTATGGCAAATCTGATGCTAGAATGCGAGCCGCCGGAAGTATTGGCGGGCCGTGGTCAAGTCATTGAAACTACTATTAAAATTAGTGATTTCAGTCGATTGAGTGAGATTGTCGCCGCGGATCTCAGCGAACTCCCGGATGCCAAAATGCCGCAACAATGGCGGCAGGTTCCGGTAGATATTACACTGCGTTTTGGCTGGAACGAGGCTCGGCCAGGCATTCCGGCTCTTGAAGGCAGTGTGTCAACGACTGTGGCAGCAGTCTGCCAGCGTTGTCTCGATCCGCTTGAGCTGGCACTGGATGTGGAATTGAAACTGCTCTTGCCGCAGACCGGTGTGTCGCCAGCGGAGATTGAAGGGTTTGAAATCTGGGAGTTTGACGAGCACGAGGTCCGACCCGCAGACATAATTGAAGAGGCGCTGATCATGGCATTGCCGTTTTCTGCGTTGCATGAAACGTCTGACAGCTGCACCCGGTTATCCGAGGTGAATCCGCCAGGTGAGGGCAGGAAAATACGGCCGTTTGAGGATCTGCAGTCCCTGATGGTGAAGGCAGATGAAAATAACTGATTAATGAATTTTGATGATGATCTGATTGATCATCGTTCGTGGAGAAAATTATGGCTGTTCAAAAAAGTCGAAAAACACCCTCGCGACGTGGTATGCGCCGGTCGCACGACAAGCTTACTGGTCCGTCACTTTCAGTGGATCCGACCACTGGCGAATCACACCTTCGTCATCGCGTTACGCCGGACGGCTTTTATCGTGGTGTCCAGGTGATCGCCCAGCCCGAAGAGACCGACGAAGAGTAGGCGTTCTCGTTGATTGTCGGGCACTTACGCTTTTCGTAGCCCGACACATCCAAACGTGGCAACACATTCTGTCATTTCGATTGATGCGATGAGCGGCGACCTCGGTGCCGAGGTGGTCGTCCGCGCCGCAAATGCGTCCCTGGAATTACATCCAAATCTTGAATTGATCCTCGTCGGTGGCGAGACCGAACTAATGGATCTCGCAACACGAATCGTTGGCGATAACAAGCGGCTTGTAATCAAGCCGAGCACCGAGGTTGTCGGAATGTCCGAGGGCCCGGCCGATGCCTTGCGCAAGAAAAAAGACTCGTCGATGCGCGTTGCCATAAACCTCGTAAAAGAAGGCAAAGCGCAGGCCTGCGTCAGCGCGGGTAATACGGGTGCGCTGATGGCGACAGCGAAATTCGTACTCAAAATGCTGCCCGGAATAGATCGGCCAGCCATTATCTCCGAGCTTCCATCCATCGCTACCTCAGTGCACATGCTCGATCTTGGTGCAAACACGCTGGTGAGTGCGGAGCAGTTGTTTCAATTCGCTGTGATGGGCTCCATTGTCACCGGTGATATTCGCAGCATGGAACGACCGCGCGTTGCCTTGCTGAATGTCGGTTCTGAGGATACCAAGGGTCACGATACCGTCCGGGATGCCGCGGCGATCATCAAGGAAAGCAGCCTCAATTATGTGGGTTTCATTGAGGGCAACGAAATATTCTCCGGCAAAGCAGATGTCGTGGTGGCCGACGGGTTTACCGGCAATGTTGCTTTGAAGGCTATGGAAGGAACGGTTGGACTGGCCTCTCATTATTTGCGCCAGGCTTTTACCAGAAATATTTTTGCCAAGTTGCAGGCCGTCCTGGCGGGCCCCGTGCTCAGAAATTTGGCTTTGCAAATGGATTCGCGCAATTATAATGGAGCGTCATTGGTCGGCCTTAATGGTATCGTTATCAAGAGTCACGGTGGCGCTGATGCCTATGCATTCAAGCACGCCATCGAAACTGCACTGGTAGAAGTGAAAAATCAGGTTCCGGCACAAATCGGCAACCTGATGCAACAGGAAACCGCATGATCTATTCGAGAATCGAAGGTACTGGCCGTTATCTCCCGGAGCGCATATTGACGAATGCGGAGCTGGAAAAGAAGGTCGATACCACCGATGAATGGATTCGCACACGCACCGGTGTCGAGCAGCGCCACGTTGCCGCCGAAGATGAGAAGACGTCGGATCTGTGTCTTGCGGCCGCAAAGAACGCGATGGAAGCCGCCGGAATTACCGCGGACGAAATTGATCTTATCGTTGTCGGTACAACGACGCCCGATCTCATTTTTCCAAACGTCGCTACGATCGTCCAGGAGCGCCTCGGAATTCATGGCTGTCCGGCGTTTAGTATCGAGGCTGCCTGCACCGGTTTTATTTATGCATTGGCTGTTACAGACAAGTTTATTCGCACAGGTGCGACAAAATGCGCGTTGGTTATTGGTGCGGAAGTCATTACCAAACTGGTTGACTGGTCAGACCGATCAACCTGCGTGCTATTTGGCGACGGTGCCGGAGCGGTGATTGTCAAACCTTCAGAAGAAGAGGGCATTATTTCCACCCATCTCGGCGCAGACGGACAATACCTGGATCTCTTGTACTACCCGGTCGGCGTGTCCAGCAACCTCGAAAAAGCGGGCATCGTGGAAGAAGCGCGAATCCTGATGAAAGGCAACGAGGTGTTCAAAGTTGCGGTCAAGACCCTTGGCAACGTGGCGACTGAAGCGCTGGAAGCAAATGGCATCGACAAAAGCGAGCTTGACTGGCTCATCCCGCATCAGGCAAATCTGCGAATCATCCAGGCAACCGCCAAACGCCTTGGCCTGCCGATGGATAAAGTAATTCAGACTGTGCAGATACATGGCAACACGTCTGCTGCGTCAGTGCCGCTGGCGCTCGATGTGGCTGTGCGTGACGGGCGCATCAAGCGCGGACAACTATTGTTGCTCGAAGGCTTCGGCGGTGGATTTACCTGGGGCTCCATCCTACTGCGCTATTGAATCGGTAGGAGCCGCTCCTATGAGAATCCGACGGGAATACCGGTGGCTATAAAATCGTGCGATTGCCGCGCGATTTCGCCTGGCTCTTTGTTCGCCGGTTCATTCGTTGATGCAATTTCTGTCGTTTTCGGTCGATACGATCCCGGCGCACCGCAGGGTCGTGCCCTGAGCCAAACCTCTTGTCGTAATCGTCGCGGAAATCGCAAAAGTCTTCGTAGGCATCTCGCACGTGATGCAATTCCCGCACGACCAGTTCAATCATGATGACATCGTCGAGATAGCCGATCACCGGAATATGGTCGGGGAGAATGTCTTCAGGATCTGCAAAATAGACGAATGTCGCAAGCAGGCGTTCGCGTTCCTGTTCCGGCAGCTTCCATTCGTCGTCCTGCAACATGCGAATCATGGATTCGAGCTGCGGAATGCGCATGGCGACGAAATCCGGTAGCGGCTCGGCACTCTTGATTTCGCCAAGGACGTCGCCGATGGCGTCAATGATGTCGGCCTCATCGGCGTCGCGAACGGCCTCACGTGACTTTTTCAGGGCCTTGCGGAAAAACTGCAGGTCGCGGTCAGTCAACTCAATCGAAAATCGCATGCTCATGCTGGAAAGGCTACCGGCCGGCAGGGACCCGGTCAATCGTCATATTGATAATTATCATGCCGTTGGGGGTACCGAGTGCGAGTGAATGTGAAATAATAGCCAGCTGACAACGACATTCACCAGGCAACAGCAAAATGCGCCCGAAACTCATCATCGGCAACAAAAACTACTCGTCATGGTCATTGCGATCCTGGCTGCTGCTGGCGGAAGCCGGCATCGATTTTGAGGAAATCAGGCTGTCGCTCGACGCGCCGGATTTCACCGAGAATATCGCCAAATACAGCCACGCCATGCGGGTTCCGGTGCTTGTCATCGACGATCAACCGGTCTGGGATACGCTTGCTATCGCTGAAACGGTGGCAGAACGCTGGCCTGAAAAGGCCTTGTGGCCGAAAGACGCGGTCGCACGGGCATTTGCGCGCAGTATTTGTGCAGAGATGCATGCCGGATTTAGCGTGTTGCGTGACACAATGCCTATGAACTGCAGGGCCATGGGGCGCAAAATTGAGCTGCCAGACGAACTGACAGTGGAAATTGACCGTATTTTCGAGATCTGGCATGAATGCCATGATCGTTTTGGCTCGGATGAAGGCTGGCTGTTTGGTGATTTCAGTATCGCTGACGCGATGTTTGCGCCGGTGATATTGCGGTTCAGGACCTACGGCATCAATTTGCCGCAGGCCGCGAACGACTACCATGACCGGCTGCTAAAGAGCGAGGCCTTACAAAGCTGGCTACTGGCAGCAGATTCAGAAACGGAAGTGCTTGAGGTAGACGAAGCAGGACTATGAAAAAGAGATTCAAAATAAATGCAGTGATCGTTTTGGCGCTGTGCGCCGCTTTCACCGCGAATGCAGAAGTTTACGATTTGCCTTTGCCAGGCGACGATGTCGTTGGTGCCATAACAGTGGTTACTGCTCGCCATGAGGATACGCTTCTCGATATCGCTCGCCGTCACGGTTTGGGCTACGAAGATATTGTGCGTGCAAATCCGGAAGTCGATACGTGGCTGCCGGGAGAGGGAACCGAGGTCGTCTTGCCGACGCGCTTCGTTTTGCCACCGGGTCCGCGCCGCGGCATTATTCTGAACCTGGCGGAATACCGCTTGTACTACTTTCCGAAACCCAAAGACGGTGAACGTGGCGTTGTCATGACGTATCCGATCAGCATCGGTCGCATGGACTGGGAAACCCCGCTTGGCAAAACCACCATCATTCAAAAAGTGACCAACCCCGCGTGGTATCCACCCGAATCGATTCGTGCGGAACACGCGGCTGATGGCAATCCGTTGCCACGCATTGTGCCTGCAGGACCGCAAAACCCGCTCGGCAAACACGCAATGCGACTGGGCTTGCCCGGATACCTGATCCACGGCACGAATCGCCCGGCTGGCGTTGGCATGCGCGTCACGCATGGCTGCGTCCGCATGTATCCGGAAGATATCGGCTTCCTGTTTGGACAGGTTGCCGTCAATATGCCGGTAAGAATCATCAATGAGCCGGTCAAGCTCGGTTGGGATGGAGACATGCTGGTGATGGAAGCCCATCGTGTACTTGATGTGGCCTTGCCGCCGGAATCAGAGCCTGCCCCTGCAGCCGATGCCGTTACCCAGGGTTCAGAAATTGCTGTCGCAGCGGAGGTGGTTGTGCCCGAAGCACCACGCGATCGAATGACTTACCTGACCGAGCAATACATTAATGTTACCGCCACACGTGCGGGCGAGCTTGACTGGGATATTGCGGAAGGTTTGCTCGACACAGCAAACGGTATTCCGGCCCCCGTCGGACGCGCCATAAAAAACGCCGCGACAAGCGCGGCGTCTGATTAATGCTCGAAGTACGTCGAATTACTTAGACGTAGCTTTCTGGAACATTCTTTCCATACGATCTCGGTTTGCATCACAACAAGCCTGTGCTTCGGTTGCTGCTGACAATGCCTGATCAGCTGTGCTCTGAGCGCTTGCTGCTGCCTGGGCTGCTGCGTCCGCTGAGGCACGAGCAGCTTCTGCTGCAGACTTAGCGGCGGCTGCGTCACTGGCTGCAGCGTTTGCGGTGGCAGCGGCTTCATCAACTGCTGACTGGCTCGCGCAACCTGAGGCTACGCCGAGAACGAGTACAATTGCACTCACTTTCAGTAAATTCTTAATCATTATCCAGTTTTCCTCTGTTGGGATATAAATAGCACGCGCATTATTTCCTAATACGCTTACATCTTCAATGAAAACATTGATTTTATTCATCATTGTCGTGGATCAGCGACATTGGCTTGATCGAGTGCAGAGGTTTTTTTTAAACGCGGCCTGATCAAACCGTTTCTCCATTCGGGCAATGCGACAGATCAGTACCCGCACTATCCGAATGCTTGACGAGAGCGGGCCGGTACTGTATATAATTCCACTACTGTTTATCTATACAGGTTTCTATCATGGCCCAACTGACCCCCAGACAATCCCAAATTCTTAATATGGTTCAAGAGTTTATCGCCGATTCCGGGATGCCACCCACACGCGCGGAGATCGCCAGAGAGCTCGGTTTCAAGTCCGCTAATGCAGCGGAAGACCATTTACGGGCATTGCAGCGCAAGGGCGTGCTGGAGCTGATACCGGGCACATCGAGAGGTATCCAGCTCAAAGATTCCCTGCGTGATCAGTTGGGTTTGCCATTGATTGGCCGGGTTGCAGCCGGCAGTCCGATTCTTGCCGAAGAACATATCGAAACACATTACAAGTTGGATCCGGCGCTGTTCAATCCGAAGCCGCATTATTTATTGCGGGTTCAGGGCATGAGCATGAAAGATGCCGGCATTCTCGATGGTGACCTGGTTGCCGTGCATCGCACGCCGGAAGTTCGCAGCCGGCAGATTGTGGTTGCCCGGGTTGGGGACGAAGTCACGGTTAAGCGCTACCGGCAGGAGGGCTCCATCGTCTGGTTGATGCCGGAGAACGAAGAGTTCGAACCGATCAAAGTTGACCTGAAAGAGCAGACAATGGTCATCGAAGGTGTTGTTGTCGGTGTCATCCGCGATGGCCTGGCGCTGCACTAGCCGTTTTCACGCAGGTTAATCGTGAATGACGCGCTGCATCAATTATTACAAAACCGGCGCATCTGGCGCGGCACGGATCAGGCTGAATCATCCGGCTGGAAAGGTCTTGCCAGTGGGTACCCCAGGCTGGACCGCCACCTTCCGGGTGGCGGCTGGCCGCAACAAGCACTGACAGAAATCCTGCTGGAGCATTATGGCAGCGGCGAACTGAAATTGCTGATGCCGGCGCTGGCGCGCCTGAGTCAGATTGATGACCGTCGTGATGCCAAACATGCTGACCCGGCAGCAGGCTGGATTGCCTGGATCGCACCTCCCTTTGAACCATACCCGCCGGCATTGGCGCAATGGGGAGTTAATCTTTCACGGGTATTGATTGTGCGGCCCAGAAAACCCGGTGATTCCTTGTGGGCTGCGGAGCAGGCTTTGGCGTCTGGCAATTGTGCTGCGGTTTTGTTGTGGTCAGAAATGCTGGACGACTCGGCCAGTCGCCGCCTGCAACTGGCGGCGGAAAAAGGGCAAAGCTGGGCGATCGCATTTCGTTCGTTAAGGGCATTGTCTGAAGCCTCTGCTGCAGCGTTGCGCATTAAAGTTACTGCGGGTATCAATGGCACCGACCTGGGGATTCTGAAAAGTCGGGGTGGCCGGCCAGCGGTAATACATGACTATGCGGCTGCACCAGATCAACACCCGGTTTAGTCATGCCACCTGCCGAAAAATCGCCTGCAACTGTGCGGGGAGCCAGTCCAACTCCCCCTATAAAAACGCAACAGTCGCTTTCTCTGAAGCTGCCGGTTGTCAAAACTATCGGCTTGCCCGGCACACCAGCCAGTACAGCGACCATGGCAACACCGGTCAAGCGCTTATGGCTTTGTATTCATTTGCCCGCATTACCACTCGAAGCACTCCATCGGGATAATGAGAATGTCGCTCGCGCCGTCTTCGACGATCGCGATGGCATGCCTAAAGTATTACTGGCAAGCGATACGGCTGAGTCTGCAGGCATCCGTCCGGGCTTTTCCGTCAATGCGGCATTGGCATTACTGCCAGCATTGGAGCTTGAGCAACGCGATTTACAGTGCGAGAGGCGTACCCTGTTAAGTCTCGCTGGCTGGGCTGAGCAATTTACTTCATTTGTTTCGATTGAAGCGCCAACCGTTCTGTTGCTTGAGCTGGCAGGCAGTGTGCGCTTGTTTGCGGGTTTGCAAAAGCTTCGTCAGGCGGTTTCTGAAGGCCTTGGTGAGCAGGGTTTTTCGGCATCGCTTGCGATTGCGCCAACGCCACTCGCTGCAACGTGGCTGACAAAAGCGGGGCGTCGGGTATGTATTCAGGATGCCGCGAATCTGACCAGCGCATTAAGTGCTTTGCCGTTGACGTGCCTGGATTGGCCTTTACCGGTTTACGAATCCTTATACGGCATGGGCATCTCACGCGTAGGTGATTGCCTGCGTTTACCGCGACAAGGTTTTGCGAAACGTTTTGGTGCCGGCCGTTTACTGGAGCTTGATCGCGCCACAGGACGCTTGCCGGATCCCCGGGTCAGTTATCGCACCCCGGAACAGTTTGTCGCCGATTACGAGTTAGAAGAAGAAATAAGGGACAGTGACCTTATCCTGAATGCCTGCCAGCTGCTCCTGCAAAAGCTGGAGCAGTTTTTGCTGACCCGGCAACTTGCCGTGCAGCGTATCCAGTTCAGTTTTTTTCATTTACAACATCCGGCCACGTCTTTGCCACTGGGGTGTGTGCAAGCGGATCGGGCGGTTAAACACTGGTTCGACTTGTTGAGTATTCGCTTTGAGCGTTTACCACTTCCCGCACCGGCGATCGCGATTCGCTTGCGAGCCGGCCAGGGACAGCCGGTCTCCGCCAAAACGGACGTTTTGCAATTCACAAAAAAAGACAAACAGCGTCAAGGCCTGTCGATCGCACATCTTATCGAGCGCCTGGGTGCACGTATCGGCGATGAACTGGTGCATGGTGTATCGACAGTCGCTGAGCACCGGCCGCATTACGCCTGGCGCCCCGAGTTCATGCTGGACCGTCTGCCACAGTGCGAGGTAATGCCGGGTCTGGAGGATGTGCGCAGGCCGCTATGGATGCTGACGCAGCCGCAACCGCTCGTAGTACGTAATGGCAAGCCGGTCTATCAGGGTGTCCTCACGCTGGAAGATGGCCCTGAGCGGCTTGAAACCGGCTGGTGGGATGAAGATGGCATTGCCAGGGACTATTTTGTTGCAGCGAACCCAAAAGGCGCACGCTTCTGGATCTATCGAAACCGCAGTAAAGACAAGGGCTGGTATCTGCACGGAATTTTCGGATAGTGGCGGGCTTCGCTGAACTGCATGCGCTCAGCAACTTCACCTTCTTAAGAGGTGCATCACACCCGGAAGAACTGGTGGAAACGGCAGCGAAGCTTGGTTATGAGGCCTTGGCGATAACGGATGAGTGTTCGGTGTCGGGCTCCGTGAGAGCACATATTGCTGCAAGAAACTGCGGCCTTAAAAAACTCATCATCGGCTCGGAATGTCGGCTCGAAAGCGGCCTCAAACTGGTGGTCCTGGCACAGAGCCGAGCGGGCTACGCTGCGTTGTGTCGCCTGATTACGCGTGGTCGGCGAGCGGCTGAAAAAGGCAGTTACAAACTGACAGCCGATGATTTCGCCGACGGCCTGCCGGATTGCCTGTTGTTATGGATTCCGGGGAGGCAGCTGACTTTGCTGCCAGAGGATGTCTGGATACTGGAATCCTTCCACAAGCGCTTGTGGATTGCGGTTGAATTGCTTGCCGATGGCCTGCAACGCCAGCGGCTGGAGCATTTGCGGGTGCTGGGCGAAACACTGCAGCTGCCATTGGTTGCCAGTGGCGATGTGCACATGCACTGCAGGGAACGACGGGCAATTCAGGACACGGTCACGGCGATACGCGAGGGCGTTACGCTGGATCAGGCCGGGTTTGCGTTGTACCCGAATGGCGAGCGATACCTGCGCAGCTTGTCCACCTTGCAAACGGTGTATGCCGATGACCTTTTGCAGGAGTCTGTCGTAATTGCCGACCGGATTGATTTTTCACTGGACGACATTCGCTATGAGTACCCGCATGAACTGGTGCCCGATGGAGAAACACCGGCGACCTGGTTGCGCCACTTGAGCGAAGCCGGTATGCGGCAGCGCTGGCCGGGCGGTGTTCCGGAGAAAGTGATCATGCTGGTGGAACACGAACTTAAACTCATCCGTGAACTTGAATACGAATTCTTTTTCCTGACCGTTCACGACATCGTCGAGTTTGCACGCAGCCAGCATATTCTTTGCCAGGGCAGGGGGTCCGCTGCCAACTCTGCCGTCTGTTTTTGTCTCGGTATCACCGAGGTGGATCCGGCGCGCATGGCAACGCTGGTTGAGCGTTTTATTTCCAAAGAACGCAATGAACCGCCGGATATCGATGTTGACTTCGAACACGAACGGCGTGAGGAAGTCATTCAGTACATATATCAGAAGTATGGCAGGGAGCGCGCGGCATTAGCGGCAACGGTGGTTACCTATCGGCCACGCAGCGCATTGCGTGATGTTGGCAAGGCGTTGGGCTTGAGTGGTCTGCAGATAGACAAGCTGGCGCGCTCGATGCAGTGGTGGGATGGCAAGGTGGTCGATGACAGCCGTGTCATCGAGGCGGGGCTGGACCCGCAAAGCCCGGTTATCCGCCGGCTTCTGTACCTGGTGCGTCAGCTCATGGGGTTTCCACGGCACTTGTCACAGCACGTCGGTGGCTTTGTAATTTCCAACGGGCCATTGTCGGAACTGGTGCCGGTCGAGAACGCGACCATGAAAGATCGCACGGTTATCCAGTGGGAGAAGAATGACCTTGAGGACTTAGGCTTGCTCAAAGTGGATGTGCTCGGTCTCGGCATGCTTACAGCGATTCGCCGCAGCTTCGACCTGATCAAAGACTTTGATGGCCGTGACTTCACACTTGCCAGTGTTCCCGCCGAAGATCGCCAAACCTATGACATGATTTGCGACGGCGACACAATGGGCGTGTTTCAAATTGAGTCGCGTGCGCAGATGGCAATGCTGCCACGCCTGAAGCCACGTTGTTATTACGACCTGGTGATCGAGGTTGCCATTATCCGGCCGGGCCCGATCCAAGGTGACATGGTGCACCCGTATTTGCGCCGCCGAAATGGTGAAGAGGCGGTTGAGTATCCCAGCGAGGAAATTCGCGACGTATTGCAACGCACTCTGGGTGTGCCCATTTTTCAGGAACAGGTGATGCAGATTGCAGTTGTTGCCGCCGGCTTCACGCCCGGTGAGGCAGATCAGTTGCGTCGTGCCATGGCCGCCTGGAAACGGCGCGGCGGTCTGGGACCATTCGAAGAAAAGCTGATCTCGGGCATGCGCGCCCGCGGCTACGATGAAAGTTTTGCCAGGCAAATATTCAAACAGATTCTTGGTTTTGGTGAATACGGTTTCCCTGAGTCACACTCGGCCAGCTTCGCACTATTGGTCTACGTGTCGTGCTGGCTGAAATGCCATACGCCAGCGGCGTTCACTTGCGCATTACTGAATAGTCAGCCGATGGGATTTTATTCAGCTTCGCAGCTGACGCAGGATGTCCGGCGACATGGTGTGGAGGTCCGGCCAGCCACGGTAAATCACAGTGACTGGGATAGCAGCCTCGAGAAAACGGAGGAGGCGAAGGCCGCACTTCGACTTGGCTTGCGGCAAATCAAGGGTTTGTCGGAGGATGCGGGACGCAGCATCGTAAAGGAGCGCCTCGTGGGGCCGTTCCACAGCATTCAACAGTTACTGGAACGTACCGGGATTAACCGGCGGGAGATGAATGCTCTGGCCGCTGCGGGTGCGCTGGAAACCATTGCCGGGCACCGCCACAAAGCGCGTTGGGCAGTCGCAGGCGTAGAGGAGCCAACGCCGCTTTTCGCATCTATGGATTCTATCGAAGCAGTGCCGATGCTGAGGCGGCCGACGGAAGGGCAGGATATTGTTGCGGACTACAAAAGTCTTGGGCTGACACTGGAGCGACACCCGATGGAGTTGCTGCGTGAATACCTGGATCGTTATCGCTATGTACAGGCCGGCGACCTGAAAAAACTGCCGACAGGGAGGCATGTTCACGTAGCGGGACTGGTGATCACCAAGCAGCGCCCCGGCACAGCGAGTGGCGTGACCTTTGTGACGCTTGAGGATGAGTCAGGCTACATCAATCTCATTGTCTGGAAGAAAATTGCGGATGAACAACGCGACGCACTATTAAATGCCCGCCTGATGGGTGTTGATGGAGAACTGCAGATTGAAGGCAAGGTGGTGCATGTCATTGCACGGAAACTACATGATCACAGCTCGTTACTGGGCGAGTTACAGGTTCGCCAACGTAATTTCAGGTGATTAAGGGGACAGTTTACTTATTTCGAAATAAGTAAACTGTCCCCTTAATCAGTCTTCTGCCTCCACACCGACCTCTTCCTCGTCTGCGCCTTCCGGTGGAATGGCAGCGGGTGGCTCTTCCGATCTCTTGCGCGCTGCATCTACCGCCTCTCTGCTCGTTAGAACAAAGCTGCCGAGCCGGCAAGACCTGCCTTCAAACATGCTGCCGCCGACATCGGAAAGAACCCGGATTGCATCGAAGCTACACAAATTCCGGCTGTGTGTGCTGTACGAAAAGCGCCGTTCGTGAGACAGGCCCCTGCAGGGTCTCGGCAATCTGTTGATGTAAACCGTCTTTCCGGACATGAAAAAAAGAATGTGCTGATCGTCCACCACCTCAGTACTCCGCAATGTGCGGACACTAATGCATTTCTCGACATTGTCATCGTCGATTTCGTCGATATCGTCATCGAGCTCGCCCGCAAACGATGGCAGAGATATCGGCAGAACGAGCAAGCAGGCGAGAAATCTAGAATTCAACGCCAAGACCGAACAGTACGGCAACATCTTCGTTCGTCGCTGTGGCAGCAGGTTCTGTTTCATAGTCGAAATCAATGGAAAAATTGGCGTATAACAGATCCGTTATTTCATAACGCAGGCCGGTGGTGGTCTTGAAAATGGTATTGGATCGGCCGTCAACGTGATAGACGATTGAGTCGTTATGATAGACCTCCAGATCCTCGTTGAACAGGTCTTGCCGGTATCGAAGTGCCCAACTTACGATCGAACTTTGCTCGCTGGAGTTCATAGAGCTGCATCACGGGGGCGGTTATCTGCTCTCCGTCAACAAGGAATATCTGGTTGCCTTCCGCGTCGCCGCCCTTAAGAGAGGCGACAATCTCCCTGCCATCCGATAACTCAATGTCGAATTCCCGGTCAGACTCAATGTAGGCGACAACTTCGGAGTCGACATTGAATTCGTCAGAATAGGTTGGTTCGATCGTGATCTCGTGATCCCAGATTGCCTTTATTTCACCGGTAATCCGATCACCGTTTTTCAGGACCAGAACACCAGCATTGGCGACAGGGGCCAGATCAGATAGCCTGGCGCCGATGACTGGAAGGATCTGTCTGTTTTTTCAGTCGTCGTCGAATTCGATAGCGTAGGTTTCCTCGAACCCTTGTTCTTCCGCGATTTCCTCGAGGCGTTTGCGAACCGCATGTTTCCGAGCTGCATCGTCGTCGTGCTCAGCCTCGACTTCGGCGATAAGTTCTTCAACATTAATCTCAACAGATACGTCTCCGACGTTATCGGTGACATCCGTGTCAGGCAGGACGACAGTTTCTATCGCCTCCTCTTCATCGAAATCATCGGTTTCGATGTCGTTATCCTGATCTTTCGTATCACTCTGCATTACGACTAACCCCTCTCCCGGATTAACAAATCAAATAAGTCCAAAGTGTTTTCACGATTCAGAAAACTGTATACCGCGAAAAAAAGCTGCACGCAACGAAGTTATCGACACTTTGGGAGAAGAATTGGAAATCAGCCATAAATCAATTGCTTGTGGCGTTGATTTCAGGCGATCAGGTTGTTGAGCTCGAAGATTGGGAGAAGAATCGCAAGTACAATCAGCAACACCACACCCGCCATAAATATCACCAGCAGTGGCTGCATAATGCCAAGCATCGTCGATATCAGGCCGTCGACCTCTCGTTCCTGAACCTGTGCGGCACGTACCAGCATTTCCTCCAGCCGCCCGCTGGCCTCGCCACTGGCGATCAAATGGGTCGTCATCGGTGGAAATAATTTGCTGGCTGCCAGTGATTTGCTGATCATTCCACCTTCGCGAATGCGCAGGGATGCTTCCTCGACGGCCTCGCGCATCGGCACATTTACGACAACCTGCGATGCGATGCGCAATGCTTCAAGTATTGGAACGCTACTGCCAGCGAGGATACTAAGTGTTTGAGTGAAGCGCGCAGTATTGATGCCTCGCGTCACCGTCCCCACTATTGGTAGCCTGAGTAAGAGTTTATGATATCGCCGCCTCGGGCCCTCCTGTTTCAACAAGCGCCGCAGGCCCCAGATGATGGCGATCGTGCCCAATATGAGCACGATCCAGTAGCCGCGAATAAAGTCGCTCGATGCAATCATGATGCGCGTCAGAATCGGCAACTCCTGGCCATAATTCTCGAAAATACTGACGACCTTCGGCACGACGTAGGCCAGCATAAAGCTGATGATTGCGATGGCCGTTACGACCAGCGCAATTGGATAGATCAACGCGTTCTTGATTTGCTGCTGCAGCATTTGGCGGGTTTCGGTGAAGTCCGCCAGCCGATCGAGAACCGCATCAAGGTGGCCGGACTGTTCACCTGCGGACACCGTAGCCCGATATAGCTCCGGAAACGCCTGCGGAAAATCGGCCAGTCCGTCGGCGAGGGTATGGCCTTCCATCACCTTGGAGCGCACACCCAGCAAAATACTCTGAGTGCGCGGGTTTTCACTCTGCTGGCTTACCGCGAGCAGCGCCTCTTCCAAAGGCAAACCAGCCTGGGACAGGGTAGCCAGTTGGCGAGTGAGCAATGCGAGCTCCGCTGGCGTCATGCCGCGTCGCAGTGAGAACGATCCCTGGCGTTTGGATTCCTTTTGCGCGACCTCGGAAACTTTAACCGGCAACAGTTGCTTCTCCCGCAACAATTGCCGTACATGTTTTGCCGTATCGCCTTCAAGCAGGCCTTTTGATTCTTTGCCGGCCTTGTCGAGGGCTACATATTCAAAAGCGCCCATTAATCCGACCGCGTGACGCGCAGGACTTCTTCCAGCGTGGTATCACCGGCCAGGACACGCCTTCGCCCGTCTGCGCGAATGCCCGGTCCGCGGGTTCTGGCATACCGCTCCATGTCCTGCTCGCTGACACCATCGTGAATCATGGTACGCATATGGTCGTCGATGGAGATCAACTCATAAATACCGGTGCGTCCGCGGAAACCGTTGACGTGTTCTTCGGTTGGGCGATAGATTGTTGGCGGATTCTCGGGATCGCATTTGAGTGTCTGGCACTCGAAGTCACGAGCAGTGTAGGCGACCTTGGTATCGTCATCGAGTACACGAACAAGCCTTTGCGCGAGAACACCGATTAAGCTCGATGACAACAGGAAGGGTTCGACACCCATGTCCCGCAATCGCGCTACCGCGCCGACAGCCGTGTTCGTATGCAGTGTGGACAGCACCAGGTGTCCGGTCAAGCTGGCCTGAATCGCAATCTCTGCTGTTTCGAGGTCACGAATCTCGCCAACCATCACGACGTCAGGATCCTGTCGAAGAATCGCGCGCAAACCGCGTGCGAACGTCATTTCAACTTTTGTATTGACCTGGGTCTGACCAATACCGTCGATGAAGTATTCGATCGGATCTTCAACCGTCATTATGTTGCGGCTGTTGTCATTGATTCGCGCGAGTGCAGCATACAGCGTCGTTGTTTTTCCTGAGCCAGTAGGACCGGTGACCAGAATAATGCCGTGCGGTTTATGAATCAGGTCGTCCATGACTTTCATGGAGGATTCATCCATACCAAGCGAGCCAAGATCCAGTCTTCCCGCTTGCTTATCGAGTAGACGAAGCACGACGCGTTCGCCATGTCCTGATGGCAACGTCGACACTCGCACGTCAACGGCTCGCCCGGCGATTCTCAGGGAAATGCGCCCATCCTGTGGCAGGCGCTTCTCGGCGATGTCGAGCTTTGACATGACCTTGATGCGTGACACGACCAGTGGTGCCAGTGCGCGGCGTGTTTGCAATACTTCCGCAACACGCCATCCACGCGAAATCGCACGCCCAGCCTGTTTTCGTATGGTTCGATGTGCACGTCGGATGCGTTTTCCTTAACCGCCTCCGTCAGTACCGCATTGATAAAGCGAATGATCGGTGCATCATCGTCGCTCTCGAGCAAATCCGAGGGTTCCGGCAGATCCTGGGCGACCTGTAGCAAGTCTGTATGCTCATCGAGGTTACCGACCATTTGCATGGCGGCGTGGCTGCCTTGTTCGTAGGTCTGCTGCAACAGGCCGTCAAAGGCATCCGAAGTGACTCGTGTCAGTTTTAGGGGCATTCCAGCAAAACGGCGCGCTTCTGCCAGGCTGGTTGGGGATGCGCCCGCTCGATAAACTGTGTCCGCTTTACCGTCTACAATGTCGCGAATTAATACGCCATGGCGTTTTGCGAATGAAAAGGGAAGGGCTCGAACAACCGAATCCGGTCCGGAATCCGGCACAAGCGTTAGCTCTTCTTCGGTTTCCAGTACGATTTCAGTATTGCTTTCCATGGCGTTGTCCGGACTCGTGGTTTACTGAGACACGTCAAGTTGCACGTCTTCCCCGGTGTCCGGTTCCTTCAGCTCACGAAGGTCGATTGCCGACGGCGGTGGTTCCAAAGGAGGCAGGACAGGTCTATCCTCAAACGGCATAATCGCAACCCGACCCCCTTGTCCGCCGCGACCCTGTTGCTGGACCTCGCGAATGTAGTTGTACTTGGCATTTGTTACCAAGGCTGTTTGGACTTTGTCCCGAAGAATTGTCGGGCGAATAAATATCATCAGGTTGGTTTTGACTTTGTCCGTTGTGCGGCTTCGAAATAACGCGCCCAGAAATGGAATGCTACCCAGAATTGGCACACGTTGATCGCTTTCGCGCAACACATCCTCGATCAGCCCACCGAGAACCAGAATGCCGCCGTCCTCGACAATGACTGTCGTTTCAATAATGCGTTCGTTGGTGACCAGGTCGACGGACCCTCAACTGATGCCGCAATGCTCGAAATCTCTTGCGATATCTTCAGCAGTAGCGAAGAACCTTCGTTGATCTGTGGTGTGATAACGAGCTTGACGCCCACCTGCTCTCGCTGAATTGTCTGGAACGGGTTTACTGCGCCACCGACGCTACCAGTGTTGGAAAACGATCCGGTGACAAATGGCACTTCCTGCCCGACATTGATACTGGCTTCTTCGTTATCGAGCGTTACCAAAGTCGGCGTTGAAATAATATTGGTGTCCGCGTTTCCTTGCAGCGCCCTGAGAATTGCGGCAAAACTGACGCCTGTATCTGATATCCGACCCACTCCGAATGTCACGCCTTCACCCAGCAGGGCACCGGCATCCGCAGGTATCTCAGCGCCTCCAAGTGCACCTGCAATCTGTGCAACACCGGCACCAAAACCCGGGAAATTGGTTACTGCGAGCGGGCTATTTCCGGACGAGTCTGTCACCGCCCAGGTGACTCCAAGCTCGGACACTTTGTCGGCAGTCACTTCTACAATCATTGCCTCGACCAAAACCTGCGCCCGGCGAATATCCAGTTTGTCGACAATGAGCATCAACTCGCGCATCTTTTTCGGCGGTGCACTAATGACGATGGCGTTGTTCTGTGGATCCGCCCAAACGCTGACTTCGCTGTTTGATCCGCTCGTTGACGCGACTGCCCCGGCTGCTGCTGCCGTTTGTTGTTGTGAGAAATGCTGCTGCAACTTGGTCGCAAGATCCTCGGCGTCGGCGTAGCGCAGGTAGCGCACCTGCGTATCGCCGCCATGTTCGAGTGGCGTATCCAGATGAGCAATCAATGTGCGCAATCGCAGACGCTCGCTCCGGTCGCCACCGATTAACACACTGTTGGTGCGTGCATCCGCTACCAGGTTGATTGAGACGGGTGCGCCGTCGGCTCTTGGTGATTGGGTAAGTGCTGTCAGAACGCGGACAATCTCCGTAGCGGACGCGTTCTCAAGCGGAACTATTTCAACATCTTCATCGCTTGAAAGATCAATGCGCCGGATAATAGACAGAATTCTCTGAACGTTGTGCGCCCGATCCGAAATGATCAGCATATTGGATCCGGTATGCGCGGCAAGATGACCGTATTGCGGAATAAGCGGTCGCAATATTGGAACAAGCTGAGCTGCGTTCACGTTTTGAACTTTGAAGACCTGCGTGACGATATCGTCCCCACCGGCACCGTCGGTGCTGGTCAAACCGGGGTATTGCCGCGCGCTTGCGTTGGGCAGCACTTTGATGACGTCGCCCGCCGTTATCGTGACGTAGCCGTGCACCTCGAGGATCGACAAGAAGGTTTCATAGAACGCGTCAGGTGACATCGGCGAGGAAGAGAGCATAGTTACTTTTGCAGTCACCCGCGGGTCGATAATGAAGTTCTTGCCGGTGACGGCACCTACCGCCTCCACAATCTGACGTATATCCGCATCTTTGTAATTCGGTGTAATGGTTGGCTCTTGCGCAGTCACAGAGGCAGAAATCAACAACCACACGGCCAACAACACTCCGTGTTTCAATTCGTGGGTTCGGTTTCGCACGTTGATACTCATTTCCTATTTCTGTTGATTCAGCGTCAGTTGGCTGGTCTTCAATATCAGCGTTTGCGGCTGACCGTTTCGTTCGATAGTTACCGACACCTGTTCAGCACTGCCAAGGTTCTGGAAAATCTCCATGGCTTGCTTTGGATCGGTCAATGAGGCTCCGTCGATGTCCTTGATCAAATCGCCCGGCCGCAGACCGAGCGCTGCAAACTGTTTGCGATCACGTCCCGGGTAAACTCGATACCCCTGCTGCTGTCCACCAACGAAGTAGGGCGTCGGGCGAATGACATCCGCCAGCTTGCTGACATTTTGTGCAACGACATTCTGAATGCTGCGGGTATTGTTACTTGTTGCGCGATTGATCGTCGGTGTGGAACGACGCACGCGCGCTGTGCCTTGCGGAAAGTCCCTTGGCAGCCTCAGTTTGGATAGCGCGCCATTTTGATTCAGGACCACCAGGTCCAGGTGGATTTCATGCAAGGTCGTTCCCGCCTGCACGAGATCACCGATCCTGTAAACTTTTTCTTCCTTGTTGCTGTCCGCAATGATCGCATAGGAAGAGTTCGGGTCGCTTGCCGCAACAGTGCCTTTCAGAGATAGCGTGACTCTGGCATCCGGTAAGGTATCGGTATTCGTATCTGCGACTATCGGTGCGGCATCTTCGATGTTCGCTTCACCAAACAGGTGAGCCTGGGCAATCATGCGCACGTTCGGCTGGTTGCCTGCGCCGGAGGCTGTACCTGAACCAGCCGGCGAAATCGGTGCAGCGACCGGATCACCGGCAGAAGACGCCGGCACCAGCATCCAGACGATTTGTGACAATTGCCAGGCGATGGCAACGACCAGCGCCAGTGTCACCCACCGCGGCAATCGCTCAGTGGCAATGGCAAGCACTGCCTCGCCATCTAAGTTACTGAAATCTGACCATTTTGCGGTAATTGCCATATCGCTCATCAATGCTTCGCGTTGAATCCGATCCGGGCGCAACGCACCGGCATTATCTACTTATAACGCAGCTAATGGATAATAAGGTTTCTTGGGGCCCATGAACAAGTGCAGAACACCAAAAAAACCTATATATGGCAAGTATATACCCCTAATAATTAAATCTTTTCTTGAGTTTTTGGACCGGTTTTTGTGCATCTGTCCGTAATTTCTGTGAATAAGGGCTGGAGAACCGTGTCAAAGGCCCATATATAATGCCCCTATGAGTAACAAGAACCCACCCAATCCGCTGATTGACGATGGCGCCGGACATGACCTGGCCGTTGAAGAAGCGCGTCCAAAACTCAAGAAGCCGCCGTTGTATCGCGTGGTCCTGATCAATGACGATTACACGCCGATGGAATTCGTCGTGGAAGTGCTGGAATCAATATTCGGCATGGAAAGGAGTAGTGCAACTCGCGTGATGCTGGAGGTGCACACGAAAGGCAAGGGCATCTGTGGTGTGTATACCTACGAAATTGCAGAAACGAAAGTTGCGCAGGTCACCACGACCGCACAGCAGCAACAGCATCCGTTGTTGTGTACGATGGAGGAGTCCTGAACGACTCCGAAACCTGGAAATACAGATGGCAGAAAACAATCATGTTGAGTAGCGAACTGGAGTTTTGTCTGAACGAGGCATTTCAAAATGCCAGGGACCGTCGCCATGAATTTATGACGGTCGAGCACTTGTTGCTGGCATTGCTTGATATTCCGCAAATCTACAAGATTCTTAAGTCCTGCGACATGGACGTCAACCTGCTGCGTCGCCAACTTACTGAATTTATTGATGAAGCGACACCGCTGGTGGCAGATGAAGATGACCGCGATGTGCAGCCAACGCTCGGTTTTCAGCGCGTTTTGCAACGTGCGGTATTTCATGTCCAGTCAAGTGGAAAAAAGGAAGTGACCGGTGGCAACGTGCTTGTTGCCATCTTTAGCGAAAAACAATCGCAGGCAGTTTACTTCCTCGGCTTGCAGGACATTACGCGGTTGGACGTCGTGAATTTAATTTCGCATGGTATGCCACAGTTGCCTGGTGACGGTAACGCCGATGATGAGGGCGTGGCACTGGACTCGGAAAGTGAGCCGGAGGCAAGTGCACTCGACAAGTACGCAACTAATCTGAATGATCAGGCGATCGCCGGAAAAATTGATCCATTGATCGGACGTGAGCTGGAAATCGAGCGGACCGTGCAAATACTTTGCCGGCGTCGCAAAAACAATCCGTTGTATGTCGGCGAAGCAGGTGTCGGCAAGACTGCGCTGGCCGAAGGGCTGGCGCGCATGATCACAGAAGAGCGGGTGCCTGAAGTACTTCGAGACAGCACCATTTACGCCCTCGATATGGGGACCCTGATCGCCGGCACCAAATACCGCGGCGACTTCGAAAAACGCCTGAAAGCAGTTATCGCCGAGATTAAAAAAGATCCCGGTGCGATCCTCTTTATTGATGAAATTCATACAGTTATAGGTGCCGGCGCTGCGTCCGGTGGAGTCATGGATGCGTCCAACCTGATCAAACCCGTGTTGGCCAGCGGCGAGATTCGATGCATCGGTTCCACCACTTACACGGAATTTCGAGGCGTATTTGAAAAGGATCACGCGCTGGCCCGGCGTTTTCAAAAAATTGATGTGCCTGAGCCAAGTATCGAGGAAACCGTGCAGATTCTGTTTGGCCTGAAAACACGGTTTGAAGAACATCACGACGTTGTATACGAAAACGAGGCGCTGGAGGTTGCCGCTGAACTGGCGGCCAGGCATATTAATGATCGACGACTGCCGGACAAGGCGATCGATGTCATCGATGAAGCCGGCGCAAGCCTGAGATTGCAACCAGCCGCTGAACGTGAAGATCGGGTAACCGTGACGATGGTTGAAAATATTGTCGCGAAGATGGCGCGTATTCCGCCGAAGAGCGTTTCTGCCTCCGACAAAGATGTTCTCAAGACTCTTGAACGGGATTTGAAGCTGACGATTTTCGGTCAGGACAAGGCGATCGAGGCGCTGGGTTCGGCAATCAAGATGTCACGATCCGGTCTGAACGAGGATGCGAAGCCGATAGGCTCGTTCTTGTTTGCCGGGCCGACCGGTGTGGGTAAGACAGAGGTTACACGCCAACTCGCAATGATCCTGGGTGTCGAGCTGATCCGCTTCGATATGTCCGAGTACATGGAGCGCCACACCGTATCGCGCCTTATTGGAGCCCCACCGGGCTATGTTGGTTTCGACCAGGGCGGGCTGCTCACTGAGGCGGTTTCCAAGAACCCGCATGCCGTTGTTTTACTTGATGAAATTGAGAAGGCCCATCCAGAAGTGTTCAACCTGCTATTGCAGGTCATGGACCACGGTACGCTGACCGATAACAACGGGCGCAAAGCAGACTTCCGCAATATCGTGCTGGTCATGACGACCAATGCGGGCGCGCAGGAAATGAGTCGGGCGTCCATCGGGTTCACGTATCAAGACCATTCATCGGACGGCATGTCCATAATCAAGAAATCATTTACGCCTGAATTTCGTAACCGTCTCGATGCGATCATTCAGTTCGCGTCACTGGACGCGCTGTCGGTCAAGCGTGTCGTGGACAAACTGGTGGTCGAGCTTGAGGCCAAACTCATCAACAACAATGTCACCCTGGAACTTGACGATGATGCCCGGGAATGGATTGCTGAGCGCGGCTATGATCCAAAGATGGGTGCGCGGCCGATGGCACGAATTATCCAGGAGCACATCAAGCGACCGCTTGCCGAAGAACTATTGTTTGGCAGCCTGGCCGAAGGTGGTCACGTGCGTATCAGTGTTGGTGAGGACGGCGAACTCAAGCTAAACGCAGAGCCTGAGATAAAAGAAATTGAGTACCAACCGTAAAAACCGGAGTCTGACTCCGGTTTTTATAAAAAAGTGAAGTCTGACCCCGGTTTTTCTTCGCGGGATCCGCTCCAACAACTAACGTCCGCGGTAGACGATTCTTCCCTTGCTCAGATCATACGGCGTCAGTTCCACCGTCACGCTGTCACCTGTCAGGATGCGAATGAAATGTTTGCGCATTTTCCCTGAAATATGCGCAGTGACGACGTGACCGTTTTCGAGCTCAACACGAAATGTCGTGTTAGGCAGCGTCTCGGTAACCACGCCTTCCATCTGAAGTGCTTCTTCTTTCGCCAATGTCCTGTGATCTCTGGTTGCTAGGGCTCGCGAATTGTGCAGAAACAGCCGCATTATTGCAATGCGGCAGAGCCTGTTTCGGGCCTATTCTGGCAGGTAATCGCTAATCGGGCGCCTCACACCGGTGGGTAACTCGAGGCAGCCACCGGATTTGCAGGCTTTTGCAAGGATCCGGGCGAATTCTGAGCGAGGGATGAGCTTTGCCCCGAGGCTGCTCAGGTGTGGCGAGTCCACCTGGCAATCGAGTAGCTCAAAATGACGTTCTGCCAGTTCTCCACACAAAGCGAGCATGCCGGCCTTAGACGCATTGCTTTCCCGACTAAACATCGATTCGCCGAAAAACACGCTTCCGATGGACAATCCGTACAGCCCCCCTATCAGTGCACCACCGCGCCAGACATCGACCGAGTGAGTGAAACCATCACGATGCATAGCCTTGAAAGCCTTGTTCATGTCTTCCGTGATCCAGGTGCCGGACTGTCCTTCGCGATGTGCGGCGCAGGCCTCAATCACCTCATCAAACGCACTGTTGAAGCTGACTTCGAGACCGGAAGACCTGAGCGAGCGACGCAAGCGTCGCGCCAGGTGGAATTCCTGCGGGACCAGTACGCAGCGGGGATCCGGCGACCACCAGAGGATCGGCTGGCCGTCGTCGTACCAGGGAAAAATTCCGTGGCGGTAGGCATATAACAGGCGAGCGGCCGACAGATCGCCGCCTGCGGCCAGCAAACCATCGGGTTCCCTGAATGCCTGGTCCACCGGTGGAAACGCATCCGGCGGGTCATCCCGGCTGATCCAGGCAATTCCTGGTGCGCGTCCGGTCATTCGTTGCTGTCCCCCTGTCTAAACGGTGAATGCTGGTTTACTTCCTCGATATAGCGCTCGATATAGCCCTGTTCTTCATCCAGGTACCGCGCAACGGCCGATAGAAACTCAGGATGCGCCAGCCAATGTGCCGACCAGGTGGTGACCGGGGAGAATCCGCGGCTGATCTTGTGCTCGCCCTGGGTGCCGGGCTCAAATCGCTGAATTCCATTCGCGATACAGAAATCAATGCCCTGGTAGTAGCAAGTCTCGAAATGCAGCGCGTTGATATCGGTATTGCAGCCCCAGTATCGGCCGTACAATGCATCAGCTCCGCGATAAAAAACAGCGGTCGCTACCGGCTCATTGTTCTTTTCTGCAAGCACGACGTGGATATTGTCCGGCAGTTTTTTGGAGACTTCGATCAGAAACTCAAGGTTGTAATAGGGCAACGAGCCTCGTTGCATAAAGGTGTTGCTGATCAGTTGATACACATCCCGCCAGATTGATTCGTCAAGCGTGTGACCATTCAACCAGCGGAACGTGACGCCATTTTCCGCAACATGACGGCGATCCCGTCTGGCCTTCTTGCGTTTTGCAGAGCTGAAGGTTGCAAGAAACGCATCGAAATCACGGTAGTTGTGGTTGTGCCAGTGAAACTGGCAGTCCTTGCGCAGTTTCAGTCCGGCATTCTCGATCGCAGGCAGTTCGTCCGGGTTTGGGAAAAGTATGTGTAATGACGAGTAGCCACCATCCTGCGCGAGCTTGAGGGCCTGTTGCAGTAGTTCGGTCTCAAGATCGGGGTCCTTGTTTCGCGTCAGTAGCCGGGTGCTCGGTGCCGGTGTGAATGGCGCAGCAGACACCAGCTTGGGGTAATAATCGATGCCCGCTCGGTGGTAGGCCTGCGCCCAGCTCCAGTCAAAAACGAACTCGCCCCAGGAGTGGGTCTTTTCGTAAAGAGGCATCGCGGCATCCAGCGAGCCGCTGGAATTGTAGATGGCTATGTGACGGGGAGACCAGCCGGTCGCCTCTGCGACGCAGCCAGTACGCTCTGCCAGGGAGAGAAACTCATGGCTGATGAAAGGAAAGCGGTCGCCTGCAAGGCGATTCCACTCACGCGGATCGAGGTCTGCAATGCTGTCATGAACCTCGATTCGCATGGCTTGTATCGCAGAACGACTGGATCAGCCTGCGTCACTTGCTGTTGCAGCGCGATCAAGCGCGTCAATGTACTTTTCAGCATCAAGAGCAGCCATACAGCCGGCGCCTGCTGACGTTATTGCCTGGCGATATACCTGGTCGGCAACATCTCCCGCAGCGAATACGCCGGCGATGCTGGTAGCGGTGGCATCGCCCGACAAGCCGGCTTTTATCGTGATGTAGCCGTTTTTCATATCCAGTTGACCGTCGAAAAGGCCGGTGTTGGGACTGTGTCCAATGGCAATGAACACGCCCTCAAGATCCAGGTCGGTCGTGACCGATTCGTCCTTGGTGCTCCGGATTCGAAGTCCCGTAACGCCGCTGTCGTCGCCAAGTACTTCGTCAACGACGTTGTCCCAGAGTATTTCGACCTTGCCTTCTTTTTCTTTCTGGAACAGGTGATCCTGCAGAATTTTCTCCGAACGCAGTGCGTCCCGTCGATGTACCAATGTCACCTTGGATGCGAGGTTGGTGAGATACAAGGCCTCTTCCACGGCTGTATTGCCACCGCCAACAACCGCGACTTCCTTGCCACGATAAAAGAAGCCGTCACAAGTGGCGCAGGCTGATACACCGCGCCCCTTGAATGCCTCCTCTGACGGCAGCCCGAGGTACATCGCGGTGGCACCGGTCGCGATGATCAATGCATCGCAGGTATAGGTGTGTTCGTCGCCTTTGAGGACGAAGGGGCGCACAGACAGGTCCGCGTCATGGATGTGATCGTTGATGATCTCGGTGTTGAAGCGCTCGGCATGTTTCAACATCCGATCCATCAATTCGGGGCCTTGCAGGCCTTCGACTTCGCCTGGCCAGTTGTCAACGTCGGTGGTGGTCATGAGCTGACCACCGGGCTCCATGCCGGAAACCATGACCGGATTCAGATTGGCGCGCGCGACATATACTGCCGCCGCGTAGCCGGCAGGACCTGACCCGAGGATCAGAACCCGGCAATGTTTTGTGTCGCTCATGTATAATTTGCCTTCTATTTTGATATTAACTTCCCTAAGTATGGCAAAAACCCGAACCTCTGCAAAACCCGCCGTCCGCTTGTCGGCGCAGGTAGTGAACTCATTGCGCGAAGGCGCCCTCTGGGTATTTGGATCGCTGGCACTAATTCTCTGGTATGCGCTCTTTACCTATGATGCGGCCGATCCCGGCTTCAGCCAGGCGAGCGCAACCGGTGAGGTCAACAACGGCGTTGGTCGATTCGGAGCGTTGATCGCCGATGTATTGTTCAATTTCTTCGGTCGTCCGGCCTACTTGTTTACGGTCATGGTGTTCTATATCGGCTGGATGCTGTATCGCGAGCAAAAGACCAAGCAGCAACTGACACGCGCTGATTTTGCGCTGCGTTTTGGTGGTTTCATCGCAACGCTGGTCAGTAGTTGCGCATTGGCCACACTGCATTTCTCATCGTACGGTTTCCAGGAAACCGCAGGTGGCATCATTGGCCAGATTTTTGGCGGTGGTCTCGAGTCCATGATGAAGTTACTGGGTGCGAGCATTTTCCTGTTTTTCCTGTGGCTGGCTTCAGTATCGGTATTTCTGGGGATCTCCTGGCTCGGCGTGATGGACCGTCTTGGCCGATGGAGTCTGCAGATGTACGAAGCTGCCCGCTTCAAGATTGGCGAGTTAAAGGACAAAGCGGAAGGACGCCGGCAGCTTGCAGCAAGGCAAGAGGTTTTTGCAACCGAAAGGAAGCGCAAGGAAGGCCGCACGCCACCGAAAATAGAGCCGAGCATGCCTGTCCTGGAACAAAGCGAGCGGGCAGAAAAAGAACGCCAGGTGCCATTGTTCGACCCGCCATCGGAGGGTGAGTTGCCGCCGTTGTCTTTGCTCGACGATCCGCCCGAGCAGGTGAGCGGCTATTCCGAGGATGCGTTGGAAGCGATGTCGCGGCTGGTGGAAATAAAGCTGAAGGATTTCGGCATCGAGGTCGAAGTCGTTTCCGTATCGCCAGGACCGATCATTACCCGGTTTGAGCTGGATCCCGCGCCGGGCGTGAAAGTCAGCCAGATATCCAGCCTGGCCAAAGATCTCGCGCGTTCGCTTTCGGTTGTCAGCGTGAGGGTCGTGGAAGTTATTCCTGGTAAGTCATTTGTGGGTCTGGAAATTCCGAACGAAAATCGTGAGCTGGTGACGCTTGGCGAGATTCTGAAAAGTCGTGCTTACGATGAGATGGCGTCTCCGTTGACGTTGGCCCTCGGTAAGGATATCGGTGGTAATTCGGTTGTTGCTGATCTTGCCCGCATGCCGCACCTGCTGATTGCGGGTACCACCGGGTCCGGCAAGTCAGTTGCTATCAACGCGATGGTGCTCAGCCTGGTATACAAAGCTAAGCCGGAGCACGTCCGACTGATTATGGTGGACCCGAAGATGCTGGAGTTATCGGTATACGAGGGTATTCCACATCTGCTCACGCCCGTGGTCACTGACATGAAAGAGGCGGCCAATGCACTGCGCTGGTGTGTTGCTGAAATGGACCGGCGTTATCGGCTGATGGCTGCGTTGGGTGTGAGAAATATCGGCGGATACAATCGCAAGGTCCAGGAAGCGATTGATGCGGGCGATCCGATCAACGACCCTACGTGGAAGCCGCCGGAATTGTTCGACGAAGATAAAATCATTGAACACCCGACGCTGATGCCGTTGCCGTTTATCGTCGTCATTATCGACGAGCTTGCGGACATGATGATGATCGTCGGCAAGAAAGTGGAGGAGCTCATCGCGCGGCTGGCACAAAAAGCACGCGCCTCAGGCATTCATATGTTGTTGGCGACGCAACGGCCGTCGGTCGATGTCATTACCGGACTGATCAAGGCAAACATACCAACACGGATCGCATTCCAGGTTTCCGCGAAAGTGGACTCACGCACCATTCTCGATCAAATGGGCGCAGAAAACCTGCTGGGTCATGGTGACATGTTATACCTGCCGCCCGGCACTTCGCTGCCTACGCGTGTGCATGGCGCATTCGTGGCCGATCACGAGGTCCACGCTGTGGTACGAAACCTCAAGAAAAGCGGTCAACCTCGTTATCTCGATGAAATTTTGCAGGCGCCAACGAGTCCAACACCAGGACTTGCTGGAATTGATTCTGCGCGCGGCGCGGATCTCGACGCGGAGCAGGATCCGTTGTATGACCAGGCAGTGCAGGTCGTGATCGAAACGAAAAAGGCGTCGATTTCCGGCGTACAGCGGCGCCTCAAGATCGGCTATAACCGTGCCGCGCGAATGGTGGAATCGATGGAGGAGGCGGGTCTCGTCGGTCCGCTGCAGTCAAATGGATCTCGCGAAATACTGATCCCGAACGCGGGCAAGGACTAGGGCGCGGCAAAGACATGATGGAGAAATCGCTAATGGTGTTCAAACGGATAGGTCTGCTGTTGTTCATAGTCGCAAGCCCTGTCTGCGTGTCGGCAGAAGAAGCAGATGAGGGGAAGCTGCTGCTCGACCGGTTTCTGAACGACGTCAGAACAATGTCAGCGCGATTTGAGCAGTCTCTGATCGATGCTGACAATGTCGTTGTTGAAGAGTCCAACGGCGTTCTTGAAATTCAGCGACCGGGACGATTCCGCTGGGTGTATGACCAGCCCTACGAACAAATCATGGTTGCCGATGGGCTTAACGTATGGAGCTACGATGTCGATCTTGCCCAGGTGACCGTAAAAGCGCAGCAGGATGTGCTGGGCGGTACGCCGGCTTTGTTGCTTGGTGGCACGGACAATGTGCTGGATGACTTTGAATACGCAGAAAGTTTTTCAGACCGTGGCACGGTCTGGATTCATTTAGTGCCGCGCTCAACCAACAACGGCTTTACGAAAATCGAACTTGGATTTGACGATGGCATTCTTCGCCGAATGATATTTTCCGATAATCTTCAGCAATCGACGCTGATTGCGCTTTTCGATGTGCAAATAAACGAACAAATTCCAGCCGATCATTTCCAATTCGTGCCGCCGAAAGACGTTGATCTTGTTGGCGTGCCGATGGTCGCTGACACACGGCCGACTGAGTGATAGCGCTTCGCTATTCCTGGCGCTGGCAACTAGCCGGCTTTCTTCTGCTGGTGCTCGTAATGATTGCGGCGTTGGTTCCGAAGTTGCCATTCCACGAACTGGCTGAGCAATTCAGGATCTCGGATAAAGTAATGCACATTGTCGCGTTTACAATCCTGGCTGCCTGGTTTTCGGGCCAATACGAAAAGAGATCCTATTGGCGCATTGCGTTGGGCCTGATCGCCTTCGGCATGCTTATCGAGTTGGTCCAGAGTACGGTGAGCTATCGCACGTCAGAATGGATGGACCTGGTTGGGGACGCAGCAGGAATCGCAATAGGATTGCTCATTGGTGTACTCGGTGCCGGTGGTTGGAGCATGCGGGCTGAGGAGTGGCTGGGTACCTGAGATGAGCGATCTGTTTGCAGCAGAAACGAGGGCACGCCAGGAAATATCGGATCGGCCGCTGGCGGATCGAATGCGACCGCTTACGCTCGAGGACTTTTCCGGGCAAGTGCAGCTGTTGGCATCCGGCAAGCCACTGCAGCAAGCGATTGAGCAGGGCCGCGCTCACTCCATGATTTTCTGGGGCCCGCCGGGTACCGGCAAGACAACGCTCGCTCGCATGGTGGCAAATGCCACCGACTCACACTTTATCGGCCTCTCGGCGGTGATGGCCGGTGTAAAAGATATTCGTGCGGCCGTGGAAGCTGCAAAAGAGCAGCGCGAGTTGCGGGGTGTCGCAACCGTTTTGTTTCTCGACGAGGTACATCGCTTTAACAAGTCACAGCAGGACGCGTTTCTGCCGTTTGTCGAAAACGGCACACTGACATTCATCGGCGCCACGACTGAAAACCCTTCATTTGAATTGAACAACGCGCTGTTGTCGCGTGCGCGAATTTATGTGCTCAAGGCGCTGGACGAAGCGGCGCTCGAACACATTCTTTCAAGAGCATTGTCGGACTCTGAGCACGGGCTCGGCTCGCGTGACCTGAGCGTGGACGACGAAGCAATGAAATTGATTGTTTTGGCAGCTGATGGTGACGCGCGCAGGGCACTGAACTTGCTTGAGCTGGCGGCAGACCAGGTCGAAGATGGCAAGAGTAGAATCTCACTGCAGATTGCAGAGGATGTCGCCCAGGGAAGTCACCGTCGTTTCGACAAGCAGGGCGAATATTTCTACGATCAGATCTCGGCCTTGCACAAGTCGGTACGTGGTTCCGATCCGGACGCGTCGCTTTACTGGCTGATGCGTATGCTCGATGGCGGTTGCGATCCACTTTATCTTGGACGGCGAATGATCCGTATGGCCAGCGAGGATATCGGTAACGCGGATCCGCGTGCATTGCGAATCTGTCTGGATGCATGGGAAACGGTTGAACGTCTGGGCAGCCCGGAAGGCGAGCTGGTGCTGGCACAGGCTGTTGTGTTCCTGGCTTGCGCGGCAAAAAGCAATGCTGTGTACGCGGCGTCAAAACTGGCCGCCGCTGATGCACGGGAATTCGGGTCACTGGAAGTACCCATGCAGTTGCGCAATGCACCTACGAAGCTGATGAAAGAGCTTGGTTACGGTGACAAGTATCGCTACGCTCACGATGAAGATGACGGGTTTGCCGCCCGGGAGAGGTATTTTCCCGAGGACATGCCGGAGCGTAAGTATTATCATCCTGTGCCGCGTGGCCTCGAATTGAAAATTGCTGAAAAACTCACCGAGCTTGAAAAGCTCAATCGGGCCGCCCGCGACAAAGACTGATTTCATACAGTGACCAAACAATATGATTGACCCCAAAAAACTGAGACAAGCAGCGGCCGACGTGGCGGCGAATCTGAAGCGACGTGGCTTCGATTTCGACGCGGATGGATATCTTGCGCTTGAGGAAAAGCGAAAGACCACTCAGGTTGAAGTCGAGTCTTTGCGTGCGGAGCGAAATTCAAGCGCGAAGAATATTGGAATAGCGAAGGCACAGGGTGAGGACGTCGAACCGTTGCTGGCAGCAGTAAAAGACCTGGGCGATCGCCTTGATGCTGCCGAAAAAAATCTTGCGGATGTGCAGGGTAAGTTGCAGGCTATCGAACTCGGCCTGCCGAATCTGCTAAGCGACCAGGTGCCGGACGGCAATGACGAGGCAGACAATCGCGAAGAACGACGTTGGGGAGAGATGCCGGAATACAGTTTTGAGGTAAAGGATCACGTCGACCTGGGATCAAACCTCGCTATGCTCGATTTCGATGCGGCCAGCAGAATATCCGGTTCCCGTTTCGTGGTGATGCACGGGCCATTGGCTCGCATGCAACGGGCACTGATCCAGATGATGATGGACGTTCATACGTCGGAACACGGTTACCAGGAAACGTATGTGCCATACCTCGTGCAAAGTGACGCTTTGTACGGCACTGGACAACTTCCGAAGTTCGAGGACGACCAGTTCAAAACGATGGGCGACACCACTTTTTACCTGATTCCAACTGCCGAGGTTCCGGTAACGAATCTTCTCCGCGACACCATTGTCGATGCAGCGGATCTGCCGAAGAAGTTCGTGGCACATACACCGTGTTTTCGTTCGGAGGCCGGTTCCTATGGCAAGGATACTCGAGGCATGATTCGTCAGCACCAGTTCGAGAAAGTCGAGCTGGTGCAACTCGTCCGGCCTGAGGAATCAGCTGCCAGGCTTGAGGAATTGACCGGTCATGCAGAGGAAATACTCCGGCGACTGGAACTGCCGTACCGGGTCGTTACGCTCTGTTCAGGTGATGTTGGATTCTCGTCGTCCATTACTTACGATATCGAGGTTTGGCTTCCAGGTCAGAACGCTTTTCGTGAAATTTCGTCATGCAGTTGCTTCACCGATTTCCAGGCCCGTCGAATGCAGGCGCGCTGGCGGAACCCGGAGACGGGCAAACCGGAGCTGCTCCATACGTTAAACGGGTCGGGACTGGCGGCGGGCCGGACGTTGGTTGCGGTTATGGAGAATTATCAGCAGGCGGACGGAAGTATCGTCGTTCCGGATGTGTTGAGGCCGTATATGGGTGGCATTGAAGTCATTAGTGCGTAATTCATCGCGGCCGGGTCGCTCACGCACATCCATGTGCTCCGCGACATAAGTACATCCTGTACAAAAAGCCGCTCCCATGGATTGCTTTCTGCGCGATGAATTACGCGCCATTGCTCAAGCAGAATCGTTAATCACACCCTTCAATTCATCCAGGGCCGTCTGCCAACGCACCTCCGATCGCTTGTAATCTTCTTCCCAATCCTCGTCCGCAGGGATACCGGCGACCGTTACCGTCAACGTTGTGCCTTTCTCGATCTCTTTGAGCTGCAGTGCGATCGTAATAGGGCCCGTCGGCAGCGGTTCGGCTCCTTGGCGTAGTGCGACCACCAGCCGCATTCGACGCTTCGGTATATAAATATCTATTCGTCCTGACATGTCGGAGCCATCACGCAAAGCCAACTCGAACGCACCACCGATATGCGCGGCGAACTCACCATCCGTCACCAGCCATTTCTTCAGCATATCTATGTCGGTGATTGCGGCCCACGTATCTTTGAGGTCTGCACGCAGGTCAATGTTTTCTTTATGCGTGCGAGTAATGTTGTCGGACGGAGAGGGTACGCGGGTGCTGGTGAAATCGTCCGTTCGTCTCGTTGGTGGTGGTGTCTCCGTCGCTTCCCTGGTCCCCGGGCCCGGTGCATCCGGTGGGTACGATATGACATGCAAATCGCGTTGTGGGAATGGAATGGTAACGCCTTCCGCGCGGAACGCAGCGTCGATCAGAAAGTTGAGGTCACTCGTTACAGAGAATCGCCGGTCAATGCGGAAAATTCGCACCCGCAATTCAAAATCCAGCGAGCTGTCGCCGAATCCCATAAACAGGGCGCGAGGTGCGGGAGCGCTTCCGTCCAGGATGACTTCCGGATGTTCACGAGAAACAGACTCCAGGATATCGCGAACTTTCTCGACATCGGAACCGTAAGCAACGCCAACCCGAATTTGTAAGCGGCCAGCGGAATTGCGCAGTACCCAGTTGGTAACGCGTCCGGATATAAGTTCGGAATTCGGTACGAGGACGTTTTGGTTGTCCATCGTTTCTATTTCTGTCGCACGGATGCTGATGTTACGCACGAATCCCTCGACGTTGCCAACGGAAACGAAATCGCCTGTACGAATCGGCCGTTCAAACAACAGGATCAGGCCGGAAACAAAATTATTCGCGATTTCCTGCATGCCAAAACCCAGGCCAATCGCAAGGCCGCCGGTAACCCAGGCAAGGCCAGTGAGGTCGACGCCAGCCTGAGTAAGGCCAATGAGAACCGCAGCGACGAATCCGACATAACCGAATATGGTGACGAGTGCTTCTCGCGCGCCACGCTCCATCAAGATTTGTTGCAGCCAGCGACGGTCAATCCAGCGTTTGACCCAGCCGATCACGATGAGAAGCGCGATAAAAAGCGAAATGCCGCCGATAATCTTGATGGGAACCAGATCAAGTTCACCGATCTTCACACCGCCGACGATACGCTCGTACAAACTTTCGAGAGTGGTGCCGGAGTCGTCCCAAACATAGATGATGAAGACAACAAAGGCGACCCATACGATAAGATCGATCGCGAGTTGCATTAAACCGAGACCGGTTCGCGTCGCTTTGTCTGTCATGCCCAGGTTCTTTCGCATCTGCTTCGCGGAATCGGTATCCTGATTCAGCAGGTAGTCAAAAAGTGTGTAGATGCTCCACAACAACACCCACAGCAAGAACAATGCGAGCACGGTTCGGATGACACCATGAATCAGGTAGCCCGCAAAATTGTGGAAACCGAGCAGTAGCGCGAATATTCCGACGATCAGAGTTAGCGCACCTGCGTAACGAATTAGTCGAAAGCGCCCGATCAAACCTGGAATGCGTCGAAGATATACGAGCACGAACAAAAGAGCGACGGCGACGACGAATATCATCGTGGCCCGGCCTGCGACGTCGAGCCCGACGGCACGAATTGCCAGCCAGTTGGTGCCAAGGACGACAAAGCTCGCAATCAATGTTAGTGCGAAGAGTCGCAGCCGGCTACGCAGTGGCTTGACGTGATCCGGAATGAGGCCTTTTACAGAAGCCGCAGGCGAAAGCGGGCCGGTGGCCCAGTCAATCAGAACACAAGCGATGCCGTACATGCCAACGGCGGCCGCGAGGCGCACGATCATCAAATCCTCACTGGCATTCACGATGGTCAGGATCAGGACCGCTGTCAGCGTGAGGCCTTCAAGTATCAACGGTGCGTGTTCCGCCAGTGGTTTCGGAAACAACAGACGAAGCTGGGGCTCCGCTTTGTCACCGCCGGCGGCCTCGTAATGCTTGCAGAATCTGCGTCGCACGAACATACCCAACAGCGCTGCCAGGATTCCGCCGCTAACCAGTACCCAGAAAAGAAGAATTGGCGTAATTCCGTCCAGCAGTTCGAGTGCGACCGAGTTTCTAAGCGTTTCCGGAGCTGCGGCGATACGGCGCGGCGCATTCCGGATAGCGCCGAATATCGTTTCGGCCCGGCTCGACAAAAACTGCTGCGAAATTTTGTTTTGGATGTTGGTGATTCGAATAACCAGTTTCGCCGCTTCATCGTCGACCGTGCCGCATTGAGACTGCTCCCGAATGGCATCATCCAGGTGACGTTTGATTTCCAGGTACTCATTGAAAACAGTCGGATCGACATCGCCATCGATATTCTTGAATGGCTCGATACGAGTTTCCAGGCGCTCTCGTTCTGCCGTGGCTAACGCTATGCAGGCTTCTGCACGTGCTTTTTCTGCAATTGCATTTGCTCGAGCTTGCGTCAGGTATTTTGGATCGACATCTTCGGCCGACACTTTTGTCAGGATTTCATCGAGCAGTGCCCGTGCCGCAATAGGATCGTAGGCTTTTTCATCCTGTGCGCTGGCAGTGAGTGACAGTGCCAGCCATAGGATTATCGTCGCGATGTATCGAATGGGTTGTTTGCTTTGCAGCGCCTGCATATTGGAATCGATTGAGGCTGGGTGGAAGATGGCGGGAGTATAGCGCGTATGCGTCGTACAAAGAAAAGGCGGACACCGGTCACGGTGTCCGCCTCATTTTCAATTTTGCCTGTTTCGATCGGCTGATCAGTTCCTGCTCATGAAAAGTCGCAGGATGTACCAGAACATCATCGCGATAGACGCGAACAACTGCATCGATGCTGCGACATATTTGTCCTCCGGGTAGTGAAGCATGATATTGGAGGTGTCATACAACACAGCAGCGCCAGCGAAACCGATCATCGCTACAGAGAACCAGGTTCCCATCTGGAAGCCGAAAATGATCGAGCTGATTATTGCTACCAGGGCAAGCATGCCCCCCCAGACCAGCATGCCGCGAAGAAACGAAAAGTCCTTTCGCGTAATCATGGCGGTGGCTATCAAGCCAACGCTGCCGAGAATGGTGACGCCTGCCGCACTCTCGATAATGCCTGGATTGATTTCATGGGCCATGTAGATCATGGGCATGAAAATGAGCGCCTCGACGAAAATGAAGCCTGCAAAGGCGGCGTATTGTGCTTGAGTCGACTTTACCCTGTGAGCAACGTGGGTCGCGCCCCAACCGGCAACAATGAATGCACCCATCACCATCAACCAGTTACTCATCATCTGATAGGCAAACCGTTCTGCGATACCGGAACTGAACAGATAGCCTTCGATAGCGGCGAAAGCCAGAATCGCAACGACGACGTGGGCGTAACATTTCCATATAAACGTGGAACGGTCCGCTACGGACAGCTGCGCCACGGGCGCCATGTAGTTGACGTTATCGTTCATCCTTAAAACTCCTGAGTATTGGGTATGGGGCTGATTCTAGCATTCTGCACGATATGGGGTGTATCGATTGCGTCTCAAGGCCTTTTTCGGCAAATCAGCCCACAACTATTGAATCTGAGTCATTCTGCAAGCAAAATGCGCCCTCGCAGAAATGCCGAGACATCTTATGGAGAGGTGGCAGAGCGGTTGAATGCACTGGTCTTGAAAACCAGCAAGGGTTTGTAGCCCTTCGAGGGTTCGAATCCCTCCCTCTCCGCCAAGTTTGTGACGTAACGTATTGTTAAATATATTAATAATAGTTATCTAGTTCGACTGGTACCACAAATAGTCCCACATTAAATTGATGTTGCCCGGCCTAAAATCGTGCTTCGCGCATGTAGCCACCAATAAGCAAGGTCAGTCTTCTGGCCATCAATCTGGCCCTCAAGAAAAGATAATTCAATCAGATCAACCAGGTCTTGATCCGGCGACATTGATTCCAGCAGCAGGTTCGGCAGTTCACATTCAATGCAAGGCATTCTGTGATCATGATCTGACTTTTGATTGCTTGCATCATCAGAAAATCGGCTTTTCTTAGAGAAATAGTTGGATGAGGGTGCCAGGGGCAAAATCCGTTCACTTCAATATCGTTATAAGGGTGATTGAATCGACTGAGCAAAAACAAAGGAAAGACTTTTTCTGAAAGTTTTTTTGTAAAAATAAAAGGGCCTGCCACTTCACTGCCTTCGGAAATCGCTTATAGCGAAAAGGCGTATTTGTACTATAAGCAACTCGGGTACTGTGAAGCTGATCGATAGGTTTCCTTAGATCACGCACAGCAACCGCACTTGGTTGGCAAATCGAACTGCTAGACCTAGCAATAGGTTGGAACCAACACTTCTCCTTCGACATCAGCAAGAAATCACAAAGTAATAGACCAGTTCTAACTGGCTTAATCCAGAATCGTCTGTGCTTGTTCCGAAGCGCACATTACTTGCTAAGCGAAAGCCCTCATTGACGCCAAACTTCTCAGGGTTCAGAAAGCGGAGTGATATCTGATAAAGGCAAACTTGGCCAAAGCTAGGGGCGCAAAGCCACGGATGAGCTTTCGAAGGACCGCCATTATTTTCGGATCGACAAATCGCTTTAGCTGCAAAAAAAAGCGGCTTTCGCTCTCCAAAAAAACGGGAAAAAGGGGAATACACATGAAGAAGAAACACCAGTTAATGTTCGTTTTCGCCGTCGGACTGATGGCAGGGCCGATCGCGGCGCAGGCGCAGGGGGGCTACGACTACGAATCATTCAACTACCCGGGGTCGACGTTCGACCAGGTCTTTGGCATCAATAATCGTGGCGATGTGGCAGGAATCGGATTTGTCGACCCTGACGGCATTCCTTATGTCTACGATACCAAGAAGGGCGGGTTCACAAACGTGACGCCGGTGGCCGGGTACGACGAAACCGCGGTACTCGGCATCTCCGATAAGGGCGTGCTGGTGGGCTCCGTCACAATTTTTGATCCTAACCCGTTGTTAGACGAGGTGAGCGGACTGATTATCGACAAGAACGGGGCGTCTACGGTGTTCGATCACCCGGATGCGGTGTTATTTACGCAGGCGCGGGGCGTCAACAACAAAGGGCTGGTGACTGGGTTCCGTGATGATGCGAATGACCAATTCGCGCCCGAGAACGGATTCATCTACGACCCGAAAACGGAAACCTTTACCGACATAGTGCCGAGTATCTTCACGCTTGCACACGGCATCAACTCCCGGGGTGACGTAGTCGGCAGCGCCGTCTTCGACGGTAATTTTGGCGCGCCTGATCCCTGCGGTTCGACCGATCCGTTTGTGCGTCGCGGCTGGCTGCGCGCCGAGGACGGGTCCGTTACCTACTTTAGCGTCAACGGCGGGGCGACGAGCGCGCGAGGCATTACCGATTCGGGAATGATCGCCGGTTTCGTTAATGACCCCGGCAGCGGCTTGATCAAGGGTTTCGTCGTCGAACTCGACGGCTCGCAATGTCAGTCCTTTGCGATTGCTGACGCAGACCTTCTGCACTTCCCGGGTTCCTCCGGCACTTTTGTGGGCGGCATCAAAAACTCGGGCGAAGTCGTGGGTGGTTACGATGACGCAACTACTGGTCTCAGTCCCGGCTATATCGCGCGGCCGCAATAGTACGATACCCCAGGCCCTGGCGACACGATAGATCGAATGACCCCGGCCCTGCGCCGGGGTTTCTTGATCTGGCGTATGTCCGTTGTTGGCCGA
>PVMK01118490.1_pt1 | contig 38293 bp, 32 predicted proteins | sample 1853481 | NCBI WGS metagenome assembly PVMK01 (sample SAMN08533507, study PRJNA380276) | Marine sediment metagenome, whole genome shotgun sequencing project.
TGATGATCGCGCCGTCGCGAGACGCGCTCTTGCCATTGCTCTCCATGTCGGCCTGCTGGAGGTACGCCGCAAAGCGATGCAGGGACTGGTCGTAGGGCAAGACCGCGTGCGAGGAGGCGCCGAAGAAGTTGTGATACCAGACCCCAGCGCTCGCCATCACCACGGGAATGTTCTCGCGGAGCGGCGCGGTCCGAAAGTGCTCGTCCGCTTCGTACGCGCCGCGAGCAGCTCCTCGAAGTGATCCATGCCACGACGGTCGCGATCGCACAGGCCGACGGCGGACCATCGACGAGTACCGGCCGCCACCCAGTCCCAGAACTCGAACATGTTGAGCCGGGTCGATTCCGAACTCCACGACCGCCTCTCGGTTCGTCGAAACGCGCCACGAAGTGTTTCGCCACCGCGTCCTCGGCGCCAGCCGTTCGACGAGCCACTGTCGCGCAGAGCGCGCGTTGCGAGCGTCTCCTGGGTGGTGAAGGTCTTCGAGGCGACGATGAACAACGTCGTCTCGGGCTGCACCTGGCGAAGCACCTCGCTCAAGTGGGTGCCGTCGACGTTCGAGACGAAGTGCGCGCGTAGCCCTGCTTCCAGTAGGGACGCAGCGCTTCGGTCACCATGACTGGGCCGAGGTCTGAGCCGCCGATCCCGATGTTGACGACGTCAGTGATGGCGCGCCCGGTGTGACCCACCCAGTCGCCCTCTCGAACGGAAGTCGCGAAGGCACGCATTTGCGAAAGCACCCGCCTGACGTCAGGCATCACATCGGCACCATCGACGGTCACCGTCCGCGCGCCTCGGTTACGAAGAGCCGTATGCAGGACCGCCCTGCCCTCGGTCTCGTTGATCGCGTCTCCCGAGAACATGCGCGCGATCCAGTCGCGCACCCCGCACTCTTCGCAGAGGTCGGTCAACAGGGACACCGTTTGGTCGGTGATGCGGTTCTTCGAGAAATCGAAGAGGAGGTCGCCGAGGGTGAGGGAAAAGCGTGCAGCGCGGTCCGGGTCTTGCGTGAACAGGTCGCGCATGGAGAGGCCTTCGACCTCGGCGTGGTGGGCTAGCAAGGCTTTCCATGCCGCGGTCTGGGTGGGATCAGCCATTGCCCCAACCTTAGCCCCGCAAGCCCCAAAGAAAAACCCCGCAAGGCGAAACGCCTGCGGGGTCTTCTGTCCTTGATGAGAGGAACTAGACGGCGATGAGCGGCGCGAGAACGAGTGCCACGATGCTCATCAACTTGACGAGGATGTTCAGCGAAGGACCCGCCGTGTCCTTGAAGGGGTCACCGACGGTATCACCAACGACCGAGGCGGTGTGTGCCTCGCTGCCCTTCGGGTGGACCGAGCCATCCGTCATCTTGTAGCCGCCGCCGCTTTCGAACGACTTCTTGGCGTTGTCCCAAGCGCCGCCGGCGTTGGCCATGAAAAGCGCCATTGTCACGCCCGACACGGTGACACCGGCAAGCATGCCGCCGAGCGGCTCCGCGCCCATCGTGAAGCCCACGACGACCGGGGTCAAAATGGCGAGCGCACCGGGCGCCACCATGCGCTTTAGAGAAGCCTCGGTCGAGATCTTCACGCAGCGGGCCGTGTCCGGCTTCGCCTTGCCCTCGAGCAGCCCCGGAATCTCACGGAACTGACGACGGACCTCTTCGATCATCTCCATCGCCGCGACTCCGACCGCCTTCATCGCCATCGACGAGAAGAGGAACGGAAGCATGCCGCCGAGGAACAAACCGGCCATGACCAGCGGCTTCGAGATGTTGATGCCCGAGATCCCTGCGGTCTGCGCAAAGGCAGCGAAGAGGGCAAGAGCCGTCATCGCCGCAGAGCCGATAGCAAAGCCCTTGCCGATAGCCGCGGTGGTGTTGCCGACCGCGTCCAACTTGTCCGTGCGCTCACGCACCTCAGGCGCCTGGCCGCTCATCTGGGCGATGCCGCCGGCGTTGTCGGCGATGGGGCCGTACGCGTCGACCGCGAGCTGAATGCCGGTGGTGGAGAGCATGCCCAGCGCGGCGATGGCCACACCGTAGAGACCCGCAAACTCAGCCGCGATGACCACTCCAAAGGCGATGACGATGATCGGCATAGCAGTCGACTGCATACCGACACCCAACCCCGCAATGATGTTCGTCGCGGTGCCGGTCTTGCTCTGTTCGGCAATGCTCTGGACCGGACCCTTGCCCATCGAGGTGTAGTAGGAGGTGATGAGACCCACGAGAACACCGGCGCCCAGGCCAGCGACCGTCGCCCAACCCACGTCAAGCCAGGTCACGAGCTGGCCGCTCGCATTGGTCGTGCCGCCTTCGGGCCACATGTAGCGCGCAATACCGAACGTCGCGACTGCCATCACGCCCGCAGCGCCAAATGCGCCCATGTCGAGCGCGTGCTGAGGATTGCCACCCTCTTTGGTACGGACGAAAAATGTTCCCACTATCGAACAAACGATGCCCGCAGCTGCGATGACCAGCGGCATGATGATCGGGTTGACGTCACCGCTCACCACGGCGTCGAAGCCCAGCCCGAGAACCATCGCACCGATCATGGCGCCGACGAAGGATTCGAAGAGGTCAGCGCCCATGCCGGCCACGTCGCCGACGTTGTCACCTACGTTGTCTGCGATGACGGCGGGGTTGCGGGGATCGTCCTCGGGAAGACCCGCCTCGACCTTACCGACGAGGTCGGCGCCGACGTCCGCAGCCTTGGTGTAGATGCCGCCGCCAACGCGCGCGAAGAGCGCGATCGAGGAGGCGCCCATCGAGAAGCCCGTGAGGACGTTGACAGTGCGAACGAGCTCCCAGTCGAGCACGTTGTTGAAGAGGAGGTAGAGCCCACTCAGGCCAATCGTCGCGAGGCCCACGACCGTCATACCCATGACGGTGCCGCCTGAGAACGCCACGTTGAGCGCGGGAGACAGGCCGATGCGAGCCGCCGCGGTGGTTCGCACGTTCGCGTTGGTCGCGACCTTCATGCCGATCCAACCCGCTAGTGCCGAGCACGTCGCACCGACCACGAATGCCCCTGCGATCTGCCAGCCGCGCTCCGGATCGCCAAAGTAAGCGACGCCCAGAATCGAGGCGACGACGAGCACGAAGATCCCGAGAACGCGATACTCAGCCCGGAGGAACGCCAGCGCGCCTTCCTGAATCTGAGCGGCGATCTCGATCATGTTGGCCTCGCCAGCGTCCTGTTTCTTAACCCAACTCGCCTTCATCCAGGCGAAGAGAAGAGCGAGCACGCCCGCTGCGGGGGCTGCGTAAATCACATTTTGCATATGCGCTGAACCTCTATTTGAGCCCGACCCCGGTTAGATGCTGGCGGGCGGCGCGTTTCTACAAGATTTGAAAATCAGGTCAAACGCAGGGAGGGCGATGCAATCAGATGCCTGTAATTACAAGTGAATCAGGCTCCTCGCGCTTCGGCGATGGCCTCCTTGGCCGCAGCGAAGTCCGACGGTCCCTGGACGCTCACCCGCCCAGCGCCCTTGTCGATTCGAGCCAGAAGGCCCGCTCAACACCCTGCCGGGACCCACTTCTACGAAGAGGGAGACCCCGTCGGCGATCATGGCGCGGACGCTTTGTTCCCACAGGACCGGCCGGCTCACCTGGCGGATCAGAGCGTCCTTCGCTTCGGCAGCATCGGTGATGGGCGCGGCGTCCACATTGACATACACCGGAACTCCGGGGTCGCGAGAACGGGAGCCGCTCGACGTCCCCGCGCAAACGAGCCTCCGCGGGCTCCATCAGCGTCGAATGAAACGGCGCACTGACCGGAAGGGTGCTGGCACGCGCGCCGGCTTCCTTGAGTTTCGCCCCGGCTTCGTTCACGGCGGCCACCTCCCCGGCAATGACAATCTGTTGAGGCGTGTTGTAGTTGACGGCTTCGACCAAGCCCGGGACCTCCGCGCAGATCCGCTCGACCAAGGTGCGGTCGGCTTTGAGCACGGCCGACATGGCGCCTTCGCCGAACGGCACAGCCTCCTGCATGTACTGACCGCGCTTGCGCACGAGTCGCACGGCATCGGCAAAGTCGAGGGTTCCGGCCGCGACATGCGCTGAATACTCGCCGAGGCTATGGCCGGCTACCACGTCAAACACGACGTCGAACCGCTCGTCGAGCGCGCGGAGCACCGCGATCGATGCCGTGAGCACGGCGGGCTGAGTATTGGCAGTGAGTTTGAGGTCTTCTTCGGGACCCTCGAAGCAGAGTTGTGAGAGCGCTTTCCCCGAGCGCTTCGTCTGCCTCTTCGAACACGGCGCGAGCGGCCCCGGAAGAATCGAATGCGTCGCGACCCATGCCCACCTTCTGGCTGCCCTGGCCGGGAAAAACGAATGCGACCTTGCCCATCGGGTGCGTCCATAGCACGATCTCCAACGGGGTTCGCTTGGAAGAACGGTCAAACGAAGAGAATGCAGAGCACCTGAGCGCACTCTCGATCGGACACTTCATCCTCTGCGGGGTTGCTCTTCTCGGCGCAGCCCCGACGCTGTTCTACGGAGTCGCCGGCGCCAAGCTCATGGAAGAGTTCGGCAGCGACTTGTCGATGGCGATGGGCGACATTCCTGGCGGCAATTCCGACGCCATGCTCCAGGACCTGAGCTCGCTGGTGACGACCCTGATCGTGTCCGCGGTAGTCCTCGCCGTAGTGAGCGCGGTCCACCTACTGGTCGTCGGAGTGATGATTCGAAAGCGCCGTTGGTGGACCTTTTGCTACCTCACCGGTTGGGGGGAGTGTCTCATGTTCCCGTTCGGAACGATCCTCGGCATTTTCACGATTTTGGTCCTGTCGCGTCCGTCGGTGAAGCGGGAGTTCGGCCTCGACTGAGGCGGGCGATTGACAAGCCGCCGGCCGAGCCGTACCGAAGTGCGTTGAGTGGAGGCGACCCCATGGTTGAAGCGGAAGATCTGGAACAACGAATTCGTCAGGGTGTCGGCGACGTGTCGCACATCGTGGTGAACGACCTTACGGGCACCAAAGATCACTGGGAAGCCCTGATCGTCTCGGAGGCTTTTTCGGGCAAATCGCCCATCGAACAGCATCAGATGGTCTACGCTGCGCTGGGCGAGCTGATGGCCGGGACCCGTCCATGCACTTGCGCTCAAGACCTACTCGCCCGAGAGTTGGGCTAAGCAAGAGGAATGAAGATGGAAGACACCTCGCAAGAACGCATTCAGGGCATCATCGACAACAACGATGTGGTGCTCTTCATGAAGGGTACCAAGCACTTCCCACAGTGCGGATTCTCGGCGACCCTCGTCGAGGTGCTACGTCGCGCCGGCTCGGAGTTTCAGGACGTGAACGTCCTCGAGGATCCGGGCATCCGGCAGGGAATCAAAGAGTTCAGCAACTGGCCTACGATCCCGCAGCTCTACGTTCGCGGGAAGTTCGTGGGTGGTTGCGACATCGTTCGCGAGATGTACGAAAAGGGCGATCTCGACGCCGTGCTTTCTCCGAAAGAGGGCTGAAACGTCAGCCGACCCCATGTCGGAACTACTTGGCGGAAAATATGAGGTCATGGAGCTCGCCGGTGAGGGCGGGATGGCCAAAGTGTATCGAGGCCAGACACACGGAGCCGCGGGCTTCACGCGGCCCGTGGCCATCAAGCGGGTCCTCGCGCCACTCAGCCAGAATCCCGTGTTCCTGAAGATGTTCGTCGAGGAAGCACGGGTCGTCTCGGAGCTGGACCATCCGAACATCGCGCAGATTCACGATTTCGATCGGGACCGTTCGGGCGAGTACTACTTGGTCCTCGAATGGGTCGAGGGGCTGACGCTGGCGGAATGGCGCCAAGGCTATAAGGAACACGGCAACCACACGCCCTGGACTCTGACTGCCGCGATCGGCATCGAAGTCCTCGCGGCCCTTCACGCAGCCCACGCGCATACGGATGCCGAAGGCAGGCCGGCGCCGATCTTCCATCGCGATGTGACGCCCCAAAACGTGATGGTGAGCAACTGCGGCGTGGTGAAGCTGACGGACTTCGGCCTCGCCCGGGCGATGGACCGAAGCTCGATCACGAAACCCGGATTCGTGAAAGGCAAGATCTCGTATCTGGCGCCCGAGCTGACCTACGAAGCAGACCCGAGCGCCCAAACCGACCTCTTCAGTGTCGGCGTCGTGCTGTGGGAGGTCCTCGCGGGTGAAAAGCTCTTCAAAGACAAAGACCCACTCAAGCTCGTGGGCACGATCCGCGACATGGAAATCCCCGACCTCGCAGACCTTCGCCCGGACCTCCCCCCCCGCCTGCGCGACATCATCCGCAAGGCCCTCCGCCGCAATCCCCTCGAACGCTACGCATCCAGCAGAGACATGGCACGCGACCTGGCCGCCCTCCTGCGCGCCACCGACGAAGTCACCGACTCCCATATCATCGCCGAAAGCGTCCGCTGGTCCCGAGAACAACTCGCCCAAGCCCGTCCAAGCGAGCCCGCCACAAAGCCCTTCGCCGCCCAAGAGGCGCTGAAGAACGCGGCGTCGGCAGACGAAACCGTTCCGGACACCAGCATCCCCCTCACCCGCAGAAAGTAGCCGGCACGGTCACTGAGCGCTGGCACGGACACTGACACGGACACTGACACTGACACTGACACTGGCACTGACACTGGCACTGACACTGACACTGACACTGGGCACTGGGCACTGACGTACGTCGACTTCTACGCAGGAGGACGGCTCGGGATGGGCAGCACAGTGAATGGGTCGGCGCCTCCGCGTATGTCGACGTAAGGTGCCGGGCGACGGGGCTCCCATTCGCGAGCACGCCCGTCCCGAGCCGTCCTCCGGTGACTCAGCCGCACAACACAGTCACTGCCACTGTCGCTGCCACTGCTACAACAGGTTGAAACCGAGCCCCGCCGCCACCGACAACACGACAAACGGGGGAGTCATGCCAACGATGGCAGCGATCATGTAGTCGCGGAACGTCACGCCGGACATGGCGAGCGTGTAGTTCACAGGGGGGATGGCCCAGAGGAAGAGGCGGATGACGATCATCGAACGGATCGGGCGGTCCTTGAGGTGGGCGAATGGCTTTTGGAGGAACGGACGAGTGACGTCGAGGTCCTTGAGGGGTTGTCCGCCAATCGTGCGCACGATGACGAACGAGACGGCAACCGAGACCGTGGCTGCGATCACCGATGCGAGTGAGCCCCAAAACGGGCCGTACGCGAGCCCCGCTACCATGACGAAGACGAAGCCCGGGATATAGAGAAGCTGGCCTACGGAGAAGATCGCGACGAACACGGCAAACCCACCAACCCCGGCAGCGCGCATCCACTCGCGGATGCCATCGACGGTGAGCCCTTCGGTGAACCCCGTCATGCGCCCGATGGCGTATACCCCACCGAGGAACGCGGCCAGTAGCGTCATGCGAACCCAGGTGTTGTTCACGGCGGGAGTGATAGCATGTCGAGCGGGTTGCGGGTGACGCGATTGGAGCCGTCGAGAGAGTTGATGTCGATGCGGCTGAGGTCGACGCGCGGCGAAAATACCGTCCGATGAAAAGAATCGACGACCCGCTGGGCGTAGCTCTCGCCGGTGTCGTCTTCTTCGAGGTGCTCTTCGCTGCAACCCCAGGCGGTACCCGTGCGACCGAACAAACAGATTCGCGACCCGTTGATCTGAACCCGGAGCCCATCGCTCGAGCTCTCGAAACGGGGGGAGCGCACGACCGCTGTCGCAAGGGCGCGATCGATCCCAGCATCGCTCGACTCCACCTCGACCGGAAGCGCCCAACCCAACCGACGGAAAAGCCCCGGGTCGATGGCGAGGACCTGTTCGTAGAGCGCGGTGGTTTCACGCGGGTCGGAAAGCGATCTCGCAAGCACCGCAACGACCCGTTGGCGAAGCAGCTCGTCTCCTGGCTGTAGCCCCTTGAGAGCTGCGTTAGCGTGGTCGACCGCCTCTTCGTAATCGTGCTGCGCCAAGGAAACTTCGGCAAGTATCGCACCATAGTAGGCGACGGCGCCTCGCCTGGGATCTTCGTTGGCAACTCGAGCGATCGCCGCTCTGACCACGCCAGGCCCTAGCGTCCCGATGAGCTCGCCCAGCAGCCACGGCGGCATCACTGCGCTCCGAGCCGTCCCAATGGCAAACGTTCCCACGAGCCGTGCCTCGTCGTCGAGGAAGCGCGCGACTTGCCGCCCGCTGATCCACGCCTCGAAACGCAACCGAAGCGCTTTGCCCCGAGCCCACCAACGCGAATAGAATGGCTTGGCCACCGCGCGCTCTACGGTCATCTCAGCCAAGGTCAGCCGCGCTTGCCTGTCGAGAAGTGCGACAATGCTCCGATCCTGCTCTGGATCGCGGCTGTTGTGCGCGCGCCGGTCTGGAAGGACGGCGGCCTTATCGGTGATCCGCAGCGCCTCGCCGGGCCGCCCCATCAACAACAGAAACGCGGCGAGCGAACGGCGCGCTTCGTTGCGATCGGAGTCTCGCACGTGTGCCGGCCGGTGTGCGCGATGACGGGGCACCTCACGAAGCGCAGACAACGCCTCGGCAAACCGCCCTGCCCTCATGTACAGATCCGCAAGCTCGAGCCAAGGGTTCCCGTACCAGGAAAGGCCACTCTTGGAAGCCTCCGTCAAGAGGCGCTCCGCCTTGTCGAATCGGAAGACGGCCCTCGCGGCCTCCGCGTAATTGCCGAGGTCAACCGCGGTCGCCGCACCAAAGTGGGTGGCCCCATATTCGACCGCGTCCTGACACACTTCGTAGCTCTTCTGGTCGTCGCCCGCTTCGAACTCGATCGCGCACAATGCGTTCTTGGCTCGTTCGATCTGATAGGGGTCTCCGGTAGCCAGCCCCTCCTCGGCAGCGAGGCGTGCTTTTTCGAACTCGCGCTTCTTCATGAGAGGCCAGGCGAGCTCCGCCCGAAGTTGAGGCGTGTAGAGCTCGTTGTAGCGGTACATGAACGCCAGCTGCTCGTCGTAGTGCTCGAGGTCGCCATGCGCGCGTGTCAGCCCAACCAAGATGCGCGCATGCCAGCGCCACGGCTGACTCGGCAGGGGCTGCGGGCCTTCTCTGGCTTCGAACAGTTCTAGCGCGTGTGCCTCATGGAAGAGCGCCTTCGGGAAATTGGCTTCGCCATAGTGTTGAGCCATTCCCAAGGCGAGATGGGCGACGTAGGAGTCCGGATGCTCCGCCAGATAGTGCTCCGCGTCATCGCGCGCTTTGACGTAACGTTGACGTTCGACCAACTCCCACAGAGCCAGCTCCTCGACCTCCCCCTCCTCTCCTTCGAGCAAGAGGGGCGGCACCATGTCTTCCGCGGCAGCGAGGGACGCACAGAGCGCGACGACCATCACGACGGCCGCTACCCCAGCTGACGGCGGCGCGCGCATCGTCACCCGCGACGCAGGCTCGCCCGGGCGAGTTTCTCAATCTCGACGGCGGTGGCCTCGGCGATCAACCCGTCGACGTCTTCGACACCAGGAGCACACTCGAGCCGGTGCTTGAAGACGTGAGGGGCAAGGGCCTCGATGTCCTCCGGCGAGACGAAGTCCCGACCATGAATCACCGCGCGCGCCTGAAGCGCCGGCAACATCAGGACGAGCGCACGTGTCGAGGCGCCCTGCAGGACGCGCGAGTCACTTCGCAGCAATCGCGCCAAATCGACCAACGCTTCCTTGACCACGGGCGCAACATGAACGGCGCCCCGCGTCTGACGCCGAGCCGCGAGGATCTCCGCACGGCTCACGCCCGGGTAGTCACCAGCAACCTCCAGACTCGCGCGGGGGTACTGGTCCAGCACCTCCAGCTCGGACGCGCGGTCGATGTGCTTCATCTCGATCTTGAACAAAAAGCGATCCAGCTGCGGCGTCGGGAGCGGATACGTCCCCGCCAAGTCGAGCGGATTCTGAGTCGCGATGACAAAGAACAGATCGTCGAGCGGGTGGGTCTCGTTGTCGACCGTGACCTGTTTCTCAGCCATGGCTTCGAGCATCGCCGCCTGCACTTTGGGTGACGTGCGGTTGATTTCGTCGGCTAGCACGATGTGCGCAAACACCGGGCCTCGGCGAAATGCGAAGCGGCTCGTCTCGACGTCGAAGATGCTCGTGCCGGTGATGTCGCTCGGGAGTAGGTCCGGGGTGAACTGGATGCGGCGAAATGCGGCGACTGCGCTCCCGGCGTCAGCCTCTTGCAGCGCGTTGCCCAGCGCGCGCGCGAGGGTGGTCTTGCCGGACCCCGGGTAGTCTTCGAGGAGCACGTGCCCATCGGCAAGCAGTGCGACGAGCACCAACTCGACCACATCGTCCCGGCCCCGCACCGCCGCGTTCAGGCGAGCGCCCAACCGCTCCGCAACTTCGCGCGCAGCGGATAAACTGTCCTCGATGGGTGACTGAATCGCTTGCTGCATGTCAGCTCCGAGCTCCAAGTGGGCAGGATGGCATCATTTTGAACGTAACCAAGACCAAGGGGTGATCACCCCAAAAAACCGCTTCCAGAGGGGGAAACTATCGCGAATGTCTCGACGCACGCCTGCAGCCTCGTCTCGCAGTTGATGCGGTTCGGGCTCGTGCCCACCGTACGCCGACGCGACGTGGGCGGTCGTCAGTGGCGCGAACGACGGCAGCCTTTCGCGGATGCGGTTGGCGAAAGACTCCCGCGACTCACCAGGCTTTCTGCGAATCGCAACCTCGCCGATTCGATCGAGCTCGGCCCGGTAGAGCACCCTCGGGAGGTCGGCAGCGCTAGCCCAACTCGGGGCAAGTCTGCGCCACATCTTGACCACGTAGAGCACCAGGAAAAGGCCTCCGAGCAACGCGAACAACCAGCTTCCGGCCGTCCACGTCAAGCGCCGAGCGAGCTCCATCAGCTTCGGCAGGTCGGTCGCGGAGAGGGGGAGCGGGGATGCCCCACGCGCGAGCTCGCCGAGGAGCCGCTGCAAGTCGGCGTCCATCGGCGGCTCCGGTGGATCAAGCGCGCGCTCCGGATACACATCCATCACCACCCAGCCGTAGCCGTCGATGTAGACCTCGGGCCAGGCATGCGAGGCGGCACCGGACAGAAGAAGTGAGGAGCCACCCTGCCGCGCCGACTCGCTAACCGCGTAGCCAGTAGCGACACGCGCGGGCACTCCGAGGCCTCGCATCAGATAGGTCGCCGCATGAGAGAAGTGCACGCAATAGCCGGTACGATCGCCGAACAGGAAGCTCGCTGTAGGATCCTCGGCGCCGCTGTGCTCGTTCCTGAGGCTGTAGATGCCCTCTCGCCCCAGCCAGCCTGTAATCGCGAAGGCCTTCGCAATCGGATTGCTCGCGAGCCGGTCCGGCAGCGCCGCCGCAATCTCGGCGCCAAGCTCGGTGTACCGCGGATCAGGGGGGGCCTCGGTGTAGTGCGCCCACTGTTCTTTGGACCAGTCAGGAGAGCCGAGGCGACCATCGAGCATCGAGGTGTAGTCCGCGGTGAGCACTCCGGAAGTCACACGGTAGACGCGCCGGAAACGATTCGGCGACGGGTTCTCGAGCGGCTCGAGCTCGAGCGGAGCCTCGAGTGCGAACGGCTGGGTGTGCTCGGCCATCAAGGCGACCGTGGTTTCGAGCGGCCCCCGATTGTCGTTGGATGGAGGAGCGTTCTCGATCTCGATGAGGCGAGTCGGGAAGTACGGGATCAGGTCGTCGTCGATGTCCTGACGCCCGGAGACCACCAGCTTTCGTCCGTTGTACTGGCTGAACGCGCCCTGTCGAAAGTAGTAGACGCCACTCGGGGGCGAGTAGTCGTCGTGAAAGAGCACGACCGCGACAGGAACGCGGGACCCGCCAGTATTGTACTTGTTTCGGAACTCGAGCTCGCTCGCAGACGACCCGCCTCCGCCTCGGTGCCCGGTCTTGCCGTCCTTACCGTCGGCCTGATCGGGGCGAAGGCCAAGCCCCCCTCCGCCGTTTGGAGGCGGCGGCATGCCGAACATCGGGGTCGCTACGACGATCATCGCCAGCAGCAGCGCGATGACGCCGAGGTTCAGGACAGCCCTTCCGAACCGTTGTTCCCGAAGTAGAAGTACCAACCCGAACACCGTGGCGGTACCCCCCATGAAGAGGAAAAGCCACGTTGGGTCCCAACCGAGCGCGATGATCCAGTCCGCCAGATAAAACGGACGGTTGATGGCGCCGTGACGATGCGGAATGAAGAGCTGCGCAAAGGCGACGGCGACGAGGGTGAGCTCCAAGACCCCGAAGATCGCTCTCCGAGTAGAACCCGCCCTCATGGCGGCGCTGCCGATCGCGGCCGTGGCCAGCGCCGTGAGCATTCCGGCGAACCGAAGCGCGCCTACCGGCCCCAACACCGCCGCCAGCATGGAACCGTGCGTCAGCGAGACGCGAAGCAACGCAACGATCGCAATCGAGAGGATCGCGCCGGCAACGACCGCCGAGGTACGCAGGCGGGTACGCCCGAGCTTGGCGCCGATGAGGCATCCACCGAGTCCTCCGATGAAAGCCGCGAGTACAGCGCCGGAGGGAGCCATCGGCGCGACCAGCACACCCCACCCGAGGCCGTGAATCGTCGCCCTCCCGAGCTCGGCCAGCGCGCGGGCCACCCCAATCGGTGCGGGTCGGGCAGTGGTCGTCACGCAGCTCTCCTGCGCGCTGCGTCCAGATGCCCACCAGCGCCGAGCACGCGGCCGCTCACTCGGTCGATGATGACGACCTCGCAACGAAGCTGACCCAACGCCCGGCCGACGCGCTCGAGATCGCCGCGTTCGACACCCGACGAGCCCAGCGGCGTTAGAAGCCAACGTCGCCACCGGGACTGATCAGTCGAATCGTGAACGGCATCGACCGCAATGACGACTCGGACCCGGCCGTAGCGCCGCATCGTGAGCGAGCGCATCTCGTCGAGCCACGCGCCCATCGTCGGAGGGGCAAACACGACGAGCGCGGCTGGGCCTCGCGGATCAACCTCCGCCAGGAAGCGCTTGATCCCGCTCCCGCTGTGGTCGGCGAAACCGGACGACGTCATCACTTTGTGGAGTGCCTCGGAACAATCCGAGGTCGCCCCGGCGGAACCGTCAGCCGCAAACTGCCAGTCCACCCCGAGGACCCCCTCCTCGATCGCGGCCCGTGCGGCCGCCGCAGCCGCCTCGTCGTGTGCTCCAGCGACTAGATAGGCGACGGTCCTCCGGGCTCGACTCAACGCGCGCTCCGGCGTGCGCACCATGAGCGTACGGGTGCGGCCGAACACCTTCCAATGGATGAAACGCGCCGAATCGCCGGGCACGTATCTCCTGAGCTCGACCCTGTCACCGTCCTCGAGCCCCATCGGATGCGGGTACTCCTCCCCGCCGGTCAGGGAAGTGAGAACGGGCAAGCGCCGAATCCCGCCAAGGTGGGGCAGCACCTCGATCGGGCCTGGTTGGCAATGCTGAAAAGCGACGCGGGACAGTCCAAACGCGTCTTGCACGAGCACCCGTCGGGTGATTGACGGGTAAATCCCCCGACGCAGAAGCGTCACGTGCTCCCGGAGGCGTCCCCGTTCCGCAACCGCGTCCGCCACGTCGGCGTCGGGCGACACCCACGTCCAGTGCACCTGCACCAAGGGCAGCCAGCGCAAGGACGGAAGGGAGAACCCGGTCGGCAAGGGTGCCCCCGTCTCCAACGTCGAAGTCGACCAGCGAACGGACGTCCGCCTCAGCTGCCACCATAGGCCCAGCGCGCTCGAGGCGACGAGCACGGTCGCGATCGCGAGCAAGCCGATCCCGCCATAGCCAAGCACCAACAAGACCAGATCGAGCTTCTCGAACCCAAACTTGAGCAGGGCCACTGGCGCGACGACAGCCAGCGCCATCCCCAACGCCGTAAACGGCCACACATCCACAGCACGGCGGGCGAGCGCCTCAACCTTGGGTGCGCAAAGTGCTGTTGGACGCCTCATGCTCGCGATCGTGCCACGGGACGGCAGTTTAGGCTGCCGGGCCTGTCTTGACAGGCCTGAAGCCAAGGCTAACCTCCGCCAGCCCTGCGAAAAACCACGGATAACGCGCCAGGGGGAATATGACAGATGTGATGATCGACGCGCGGGATTTGACCAAGCACTACGGCGCGGTCACCGCCCTCAAGAACGCAACTTTTCAAGTCCACCGCGGAGAGGTCGTCGGTTTCCTGGGACCCAATGGAGCTGGGAAGACCACCGCCATGAAGATCCTCACGTGCTTCATCGCGCCCTCCGAGGGGACGGCTCGCGTCGCTGGCGCCGATATCTTCGAGGACCCCATCGCAGTACGCGAAGCGATTGGTTATCTGCCGGAGAGCACGCCGCTCTACACCGAAATGCTAGTCCTCGAGTACCTCGAGTTCGTGGGGAAGATGCGGGGACTCAGGGGCGCGGGGCTTCAGGCGAGGCTTCGACGCGTCGTCGAAGAAACCAGCCTGGGCGACGTCATCGGCAAGAGCATTGGCGAGCTGTCCAAAGGCTTTCGACAGCGCGTCGGCCTCGCACAGGCCCTGATTCACGAACCCCCGGTGCTGATTCTCGACGAACCGATGAGCGGCCTCGACCCGAACCAGGCGGCTGAGATCCGGGAGCTGATTCGCGAGATCGGCCGCGAGCGCACCGTCATTCTGTCGACTCACAACCTGTCGGAGGTGCGGGTCACGTGCGGACGCGTCCTGATCATCTCCCAAGGTGAGCTCGTGGCGGACGACACCCCGGAAGAGCTGGCCGCGAGAGGCGGCAAGCCACGCTTCGTGGCGACGCTCCGGCAAAACGGTCACAGTGCATCCGAGATCCGCGAGGCGTTCTCTGCCATCGATGATGCTGGGAGCGTCACGGCGCAAAGCAGCACGGCGGACGGCGAGGTGATCCTCGAGCTCGTGCCGAAGGGCGACCAGGACCTGCGCGCGGCCATCTTTCAGGCGGCGGTGTCCGCGAATCTCGTACTCCTCGGCCTCGAGCAACGCGGCGAGAATCTCGAAGACATCTTTCGACAGCTCACGACCGGCGCGGGGGCGTCATCATGAATCACATCCTCACCATCGGCGGCCGTCAGTTTCGCAGCTACTTCAACGGACCGGTGGCATACATCGTCATCTGCATCGTCATGCTGGCGTTGGGCTTCTTCTTTTGGAACACGTTCTTCCTGTACGGCCGCGCCAGCGCCCGCGAGATGTTTCGGTGGCTGAGTCTCATTCTGGTGTTTGCGCTCCCCGCGCTGACGATGGGTCTTCTCGCCGAGGAGAAGCGCACCGGGACCATCGAGCTCCTGATCACGATGCCCGTGACCGACGCGCAGGTGATCTTGGGCAAGTTCATCGGCGTGCTGGGGCTCTACGCGGTCATACTGGTACTGACCGTGGCCTACCCGATCAGCGTCTCGACCCTCGGCAACCTCGATTGGGGCCCGGTCTGGAGCGGCTACCTCGGGTTGTTGCTGCAAGGCTCGGCGATTCTCGCCATCGGCCTCATGGCGTCGAGTTGGACCGACAACCAGCTCATCGCGCTGTTCGTCGCGCTGACACTGAGTGTGTTCTTCTGGGTGCTGGACAAGTTCTTGGCGCTGCTTCCCACGAACGCAGCGTCTGCGCTCGAGTGGCTGTCGTTCGACTACCACTTCCAAAGTATGGCGCGCGGCGTCGTCGACCTGCGCGACGTTCTCTTCTTCTTCTCGGTGACCATATTCGCGTTGGCACTCGCGTTTCGGGCATTGGAATCGCGGCGGTGGACCTGATCGATGTCATCTAAGCTTCAAAAACGCGCTGCTAGCGAGTCGTTGCTCTTCCTCGCGTTTGCCGGCGGCATCCTCATCCTCCTCAATGTCCTGGTGGCGTACTTCCCTTCGCCTCGCGTGGACCTCACCCGGAACGGACTGTTCTCGTTGGCCGATGGGTCTGAGCGGCTCGCTTCGAATCTGAACGACCGCCTCGAGATCACGGCGTACTTCACGGAAAATCTCCCGCCTCCGTTCAACGCCACCGAGCGCCAGGTGCGCGATTTGCTCTCCGAGTACGCCGCCGTGTCGGGCGGCCAGATCATTGTCACGTTCGTCAACCCGGACGACGAGGCGAAGCAACAGGCAGCACGGGCCGATGGTGTGCAGCCGGTCGCGCACCAAAAAATCGAGGAAGACCAGGTCGCGGTCGTTGAAGGTTACCGAGGCATGGTCCTTCATTACCTGGACGAAACGCGGACGATTCCCGTCATCCAGGATACGACGGGGCTCGAGTATATCGTCACGTCCGCGATCAAGGAGCTGGTCGGGGAGCGCAAGCCAGTCGGCATCGTCGGCGGTCATGCGGGCCCAAGCCTCGCGCAGGGGCTCACGAGTCTGAAGTCCGTTCTGAAGCTCTACGACGTCCGGGAAGTCGACGCGACGCAGGAAATCGATACGGGACTGGCTGCGCTGCTGATCATCGGCCCACAGGAACCGTTCAGCACCGATGAGCTGCGGCGAATCGATCAGTTCGTCATGCGTGGTGGCTCGCTGGGCGTCTTCGGCGGAGCGCTTGCGATAGATCTCACCGGGCAAACCGGGCCGTCCGGTCGATCGGTGGACTCGCGCCTGGACGGCCTGCTCAGCGCCTGGGGTGTTCGACTCGTCTCGAAGATCGTGGCCGACGCGCAGTGCAGTCGCGCACCGATGCGGGGACCGATGGGCTTTCAGGTGCTCGTACCCTACCCGCCGATTCCGTTGCTCCAACTCACCGAAGAGCAGCTGGAGCATCCCGTCATGTTCCGGCTCGCGTCACCGATGCTTCCGTTCGTTGCGCCGCTCGAAGTCAGCGACGCGCCGGCCGGGGTACAAATCACGGTTTTGGCGAGCTCGTCCCAGGACTCGTGGACGATGTCGGGACCCACGATCTCCCTCGAGCCTCGCAACCCACGGGATTGGCAGATGACCTCTGACGCAGGCCCGTTCAACTTGATGGTCGCCATCGAAGGCAAGCTGCCCTCGGCGTACGTGGCACCCATGGACGAGAAGAGCCCGAACGCGATTCAGACTCCACCCAACGCTCAAGGCGACGTACGAGTGCTGGTCTCGGGAACGAGCTCGTTCCTCGAGGACGCCTTCATGCCGCCGCCGACGCAACAGGGTGATATTCAAATGAACGCTGCTCTGGCGCTGGCGCTCAACTCCATCGACTGGTTGGCAGCCGACTCGGACTTGATCGCGATCCGCGCCAAAACCGTCGAAGAACCTGCGCTCGACATCCCGGACTCGGTGCTCGCCGCAGAGAACACCGCCCACGCCGCCGCAGAAGAGGGGGACCAGGAGGGTGTGAACTCGGCGCTCGGCGAACGCAGGGCGGCGATCGCATCTTGGGACGCCAAGAAGCGCGCATACCGCTGGGTCAACACGCTCGGCATTCCGTTCCTCGTCGCGCTGTTCGGTCTGTTCCGGTGGCGACAACGCTCGAACAAGAAGAAGACCCTCAAACTCTAAGCAAGGGGAAGACTCGCAATGCAATGGCGAAAGAACCGTATTGCCATCGGAGGAGTGGCGTTTTTCGCGCTGCTCGGCCTGACACTCTGGGCCGTAGGCAGCAGGGACGATCAGCCGACCGGCTTGGGAGAGCTCCCGTCGATCGAGCTCGACAAAGAGGCGATCACTTCGCTGGAGATCATTCGGCCTGAGAACGAGCGCGTCGTGCTGTCCAACGTCGATGGAGTGTGGCGCGTGACCGAACCGATGGACGCCGCCGCAGACAAGAGCAACGTCGAGTCGGCACTCAATCGCCTGGCCGATCTTCAGGTCGCGCGCGTCGTGGCAACCCGGCCCGAGAACTACGAGCGGCTACAGGTCGATGAGGCGAGCGCCGTGCTGGTAGTCGCGAAGGCCGGCGAAGACACGCTCGCGAGGCTCATGATCGGCAAGTACGGCAACGGTATGACGATGCTTCGAATCGACGATCACACCGAGGTCTTCGGCGCGCGCGGCTCGATGCGCTACGCGTTCGACCGGGAGCTCAAGTCCTGGCGAGACCGAATGGTCGTCAGCGTCGACGCGGCCAACGTCCAGACGATTCGCTTCGAAAGCGCGAACGGAACCTTCCAATTCCAGAGAGAAGCCGATGGCTGGAAGGTCCTAGAAGGTCAGGAGGCTTTGGAGGATTTCGATCCCAAGCAGGTGACGGGTCGACTATCGACGGCGGCTCGCTTGACCGCATCCGACTTCGCTCCCGAAGATACATCCGCCGCTCGAGCGGGGCTCACCGAGCCGCAGGCCACCGTGACGCTTACACTGGCGGACGACCGGAAACCCATCGTCCTCGAGCTCGGCGCGAGCACCGAGCAAGCGCGCGAGCTCTACCTGCGACGTCAGGGCGAACCTACGATCTACGTGATCTCGCAATACCTGGCCGACAGGTTGCGGCCCGATGCGAAAACCTTCGAAACCCCGGAGGCGCCACCCGCTCCCCCGCCCGCGATGCCGAGTGCGCCGCCCGGAGGCGGACAGCAGCCCCAGCTTCCTCCGGAAGTCATGAGGCAACTCCAGGAGCAGATTCGCACTCAACAACAACAGCAGTAGCCGTCCTAGTGGACGGCGCTCAGTCGCCATCCGGCGACGATGACTGCGCCCCAACCGACCAAGAAAAACAGGCCCCCGACCGGAGTGATGGCGCCCAGTTTGGTCTGCCCGGTGACCGCCATCAGGTAGAGGCTCCCACTGAAGAGGACGACGCCGGCCACGAACGACCAACCGGCCAGCGTGGCCGACGTGCTCGCGCCTCGATGCGCCAGCCACGCGACAAACCCGAGAGCCAGCGCGTGTGTGAGGTGATAGTGCGCAGCCGTGTTCCACCACTCCAGACGCTTCATCCCATCGGGGAGTGACTCCAATCGAGACCGCATTCCGTGCGCGCCAAAGGCGCCCAGCACTACGGCGCTGAAGCCGAGCACCCCCGATAGAACGATGAAGATCCGGGTCATGGCCGCCCATGATGGGTCAACTCGCGCGCCGCGACCACCCCCCTCGCTAGCACCTGGCAAGCGAACGGGCTAGGCTTGGCCGGCCACCGGGCCTAGTGGAGCCGCGACTCGGAGATGACTGCAGATTTCGGCGTAAACCAAGGGCTGGTCGAAGAGCAGTTTCTCAAGTGGGTAGGCAACCCTCTTGCAGTAGCCGAAGCGTGGCGCACGTACTTCGAAAGCCTCGAGCCGAGCGACTGGCCGCAGATCTCGAGCGCGGGGACGGTCCTCGCTCCAGTCACAACCACGGGCATGCTGAGCCCGGCGCCCTTGCCTTCGGGCGGGAACGGCTCGACGCTCGCACAACCGGCTGCCGATACCGACGACGAGCACCGTCCGCGGGACTCGGTGTTCTTGCCACCCTCCACAGAAACGAGCTTGGCGCCGCACCTCCCCGAAGAACGCACTTCGTTCCCCCCGTCTTCGGAAGTGCTCGCAGCCAACGAGCTTCAGGCCCGTCTCTCGGCGCTGATCAATGCGTACCGTGTGCGCGGTCACCTGTACGCAGACCTAGACCCACTCGGATTGCAGGAGGGCCCGCCCAAAGACGAGTTCGTTCTGAAGCGCTACGGACTCGCCCACGTCGAGCCAGACACAATCTTCTCGACGGGCAACTTGGCGGGACCGGCCACCGAGCCGCTGTGGTCCGTGCTCGAGCGACTCAAAGACACCTACGCACGAACGATCGGCGTCGAGTTCACGTCCCTCGAGAACCGAGAGTCGCGCGATTGGCTCCGGGAGCGGATGGAGCTTACGGGCAATCACATCGACCTCAGCCGCGAGCAACAGATTCGCATCCTGACCAAGCTCACCGACGCGGAGATCTTCGAGCAATTCCTCCACACCAAGTACACAGGGGCCAAGCGATTCTCCCTGGAAGGCGCCGAAAGCGTGATCCCGATGCTGGATATCCTCACGGAGCGGGCCTCGGAGCTCGGCGTCGAGGAGATCGTAATCGGGATGGCGCACCGCGGGCGGCTCAACGTGATGGTCAACATCATGGAGATGAATGTTCGACAGATCTTCGCCGGCTTCGAGGACGACGATCCCGAGGCGTACGTTGGGAGGGGTGACGTGAAGTACCACCTCGGGTACTCGCTCGATCGGAAGACCGCGAGCGGGAAGAACATCCACATGACGCTGGCTTTCAACCCGAGCCATCTCGAGTGGGTCAACCCGGTGGTCGAAGGCCGTGTGCGCGCGAAGCAGGATCGTAAGGGCGATGTAGATCGAGTCAGCGTGCTGCCGCTCTTGATTCACGGAGATGCTTCGTTTGTCGGCCAGGGGGTGGTCGCCGAAACACTAAACCTGAGTCGATTGAAAGCCTACGAGACGGGCGGCACTGTTCACGTCGTCATCAACAATCAGATCGGTTTCACCACCAACCCAGAGGACTCTCGTTCGACCGCGTACTGCACGGACATCGCACGCATGCTGCGTTGTCCGGTGTTCCACGTGAACGGCGAGGATCCCGAAGCAGTGGCACAGGCGGTGACGCTGGCAGCGGAGTATCGGCAACGCTTCCACGAGGACGTCGTGCTCGATCTCTACTGCTACCGGAAGTACGGCCACAACGAAGGCGACGAGCCGCGGTTCACCCAGCCAGAGATGTATGCGGCGATCGACCGCAAGAAGACGGTACGCGAGGTGTACATCGAGCACCTCGTCAAGACGGGGAAACTGACGGTCGAGCAAGCCGAAGAGATCAAAGTGCAGCGCCTGCAAGATCTGGAAAACGCGCTCGAGGATACGCGCAAGAACGGCAACTACAATCTCATTCCCGCCTCGATGCTGGGCCTGTGGACCGAGTACCGAGGCGGCAGCGATCTCGACGTCCCGGACGCGGACACTCGTTTCGCAAGGGAGAAGCTGGACGATGCGCTCCACAAGCTCACCAGCTACCCCGACTGGTTCACCCCGCACCCTCGAATCGAGCGCTTCGTCCTCGACAAGCAGCGTAAGGTCCTCGAAACCGGCGAAGGCGTCGACTGGGGCACCGCCGAGAACCTCGCCTTTGGCACCCTTCTCCTCGAAGGATTCCGATGTCGTCTGACTGGTCAGGATGTACGGCGCGGCACGTTCAGCCATCGCCACGCGGTAATCTTCGACTCCAAGACCGGCCGCCGATACACTCGACTCGGCCACCTGAGCGCCGACCAGGCACACTTGGAAATCTACGACAGCTCATTGTCGGAGGCCGGCGTCGTCGGGTTCGAGTATGGCTACTCGCTCGATTCACCCGACGCGCTGGTCTGCTGGGAAGCGCAGTTCGGAGACTTCGTGAACACCGCGCAGGTGATCATCGACCAATTCATCTCGTCGTCCGAGGACAAATGGCATCGCTTGAGCGGCTTGGTGCTGCTCCTTCCTCACGGCTTCGAGGGCCAGGGTCCCGAGCACTCGAGTGCACGACTCGAACGGTTCCTGATGCTGTGCGCGGAGGACAACATGCAGGTCGTGAACCTGACGACGCCCGCCCAACTGTTCCATTGTCTCCGGCGTCAGGTGCTACGCCCGTGGCGCAAACCGCTGATCGTCATGAGCCCAAAAAGCCTGTTGCGGCACCGCCGCGCGATCAGCACGATGGAAGAGCTAGCGGAGGGCGCATTCCAACGGATCATCCCCGATGATCCCGCAATCGACCCCGGCAGGGTGCGCCGCCTCGTGATGTGCACCGGCAAAATCTACTACGACCTCCTCGAGCGACGAGAACGAGACAACGTCGCCGACGTCGGCATTCTTCGCGTCGAGCAACTCTACCCACTTCGCCCGAGTGAGCTCCAGGCCCGGCTCGCCCCCTATCCCAAGGATGTCGACCTGATCTGGGTTCAGGAAGAGCCCTGGAACATGGGGGCCTGGTACTTCATGCGGGCCCGCCTACCGGAAATCCTGGGCGCCGAGCAGCCCTTACGCTGCATCGCCAGGCCGGAAAGCGCTAGCCCCGCCACCGGCTCCCGAGCCTCGCACCAGATGGAGCAACGGCTGTTGATCGACGAAGTATTCAGCTAACGCCGATGCCAAAGTCAGGATTGCAAACGGCCCTTTCGTACGCGGGCCGGCTTGCGTGAACGCCTGACCTACTTCGCCGCGTTGACCGAAATGCTCCGCGGCGTCGGCGCGTCCTTCTTTGGAAGCCGCAGCGCTAGCAGGCCTTCCTTCAGGTCGGCGCTGATGTTGTCGGTATCGACCGTTTCGGGAAGAGTAAAAGAGCGGGTGAAGCTGCCGTACTGGCGCTCGACACGACGAAACGTGCCTTCGGTCTCTTCCTTCACCACCTTGCGTTCCCCGCTGAGCGTGAGAACGTTCTTCTCGATGTCGACCTTGACGTCTTCCGCGGCCAGGCCCGGAACTTCGGCGTCTACGTAAAAAGCATCATCTTCCTCGCGGATGTCGACCGCGACTTGAAATGCCTGCTTTGCAGGCCCCCCGCCACCAAGAAAGTGGTCATGGAGACGGTTCATCTCTTCAAACGGATCCCAACGAACCAACATGATGTACTCCTCCGTCGACCTGCATGCGCAGGCCCGGTAATGCTCGGAGCAAGCCGCGACGCCACCATCGCGTCACCGCCATCTTCCGGCTATTGTCACAAACTAAGCACGGAAACTACGCTGTCAACTCTCGAATTGACTGCATTTTGGGGCGCGATAGGCTACGGCCAGATGAGGGTTTCAAGGCTCGTGCTCGTGTTGGCGCTGATGGGTGGCGCGCTACCAGCAGGCTGCGTCGACGATGTGCGCTTCAACCCCTCCGGCTGCGAGGTGCAGGTTCGAGGACGCTGGCTCGTCGACGGGCAAAACCCGACAGCCGAGACCTGCGGGAACATCGCCTTGGTCGAGCTCGCCATCATCGACGAGCCGGCGATCGAGTTCTGGGCCGCCCCTGAGTTTCTTCTGAGGTGCGATGCCGTGACTGACTCGAACGCGGTCGTCATCGATGGTGGCGCGTACCTCGACACCATGCTCGTGACACGCAACCGATGCGACGGAACCGGCGAGATCCTGACCAACCCGCCACTCGAACGATACAAGTCCCGATGGCGCGCAACCACCGATCTCAAATTCGTCGTGGACTGCTCGCCAATTGAGATAACCCAAATCACCCCGATCGACGGCGGCACCCAGCTTCTCTTGGATGTCGGCACGGTCAATTTCCAAACCGCCGACGGTGGCGGCGTGTGCCCACAACCTTGATGCCTTGCGAACCCGCTCCATCCTAACTAGACCAAGACTGTGTTTCGCTTTCCCCCACTGACGCCGTTCGTCAAGAAGCTGTTGATCGCGCTCTTTGGCGCGTGGATCTTCCAGATCATCCTTCAGAACTGGGCGGGCGTGCCCATGTTCGAAGTCCTCGCGCTCAACACGGCGAGTCCTGGGCTGAACACGCTCTGGCAACTCGGCACGCACGTATTCGCCTTCCCGACGGGCCCACAGGCCGTGTTCTCCATGCTGATCTCACTCGTGTTCCTGTGGTGGATGCTCGCGCCATTCGAGCAACGGTTCGGTGCAAAGCGCACAATTCAGCTCAGCATCACCGCCGCGTTGTCGGCCGCGTTCTTGGCGCTCATCGTCGGGCTGCTCGTCGCAAGGCCGTCGCCGTTGTACGGCGCCCAGGCAATCCTCTTGGGCTCGATCGCAGCTTTCGCCTGGTCCTACCGTGGGCAAGGGCGAATGAATCTCTTCGGCGTGATCGACATGAAGCCCGTGCACATCATTTATCTCGTGCTTGCGCTGAGCGCCTTGATGTTCATGACCTCGGGCGACGCAGTCGCTCTTGCAGCGGACATCGGGGCCATTGGCGGCGGCATGGCCTTCATCGAGCGATTGAGGCGACCACCCGGACGACGGCGATGGCCGTGGCGGCGCAAGAAAAAGAAGAGCTCCTTCGATGTGGTACAGGGCGGGCGCTCCGATGAGCCGCGCTGGCTAAACTGAGGCCATGTTGCGTTGCTTGGTTGTCGAATGAACGGGTGCCGATCGCAACGCTGGACTGCTGTGCTTGTCATGTTTCTGGCTGGGGCGCTGCTCGGGGGATGTTCGAGCCGCAAGCAGGTTCCATTCGGGCTGCAAGACGCGGGCGCTACAGCGGTGCCCGAAGCCGAGGGCGAAGAAGCAGCGGCCGAGCTGCCCGTCGGCACAACCTTCGAGCCGAACCAAGTCGAGGTCCCGGTCGCAGAGTCGACTCTAGTCTTGGAGGTGGGTTACGCGCTGGCCGCGCTCGAGTTGGACCTGGACGGCAGCGAACCGAGCGACGCCTTGGTCGTGTCGGCGGACCCGCAGGAGGTTCGCCTGCAAGCAGCCTACCCGCGCGGACTGGACGTGACCGCGCGCACCGTCGATTCCTTCCTGGTACCGAGCCACTGCGTCGAGCCATCAGCGGAGATTCGACAGCTGTCGGCGTCACTCGTCGGCGTGCGCGTCGACCACACCTGTGAGACAGGCAAGCGAACCAACTTCTGGCTCGTCACGATCGAAGCTCAGCCGCGTGTGCGCGAACGGATCACGGTCTTGCCGCCCAATGATCGCTCCAAGGCTCCCATCGAGATCGAACTTCGCGTCGAGGACAGGGACGCCGACGGCTACGATGACGTGGTTGCCAACGTGCGTATCGGGGAGACCGACGTTCCCTTGGCGTGGCTGAACAGGCCGGGTGGATTCGCGAGAGATGCCTCTCAACCCGAAGCTACCCTGAAAGAGCTGGCCGACAGCGCGTGGGACTCGCTCGATTCCGACCTCCGTCGGGCCAAACAGCGCGCGCTCGCGGTGGTCGGCGCCTTCGTCGCCCTGTGCCGTGAAAGCGGCGCGGCCCGAATCGGGCTCTCGGGCACGCACGGTCTGCAATGCCAGCAATCCCCTGCCACCGCGCGCGCAGTGTCGGTCGCGATGACCGCCGCGATTCGACGCGGAAGCTTCGTCCGGGCGCTAGAGCTGCAGCGTTGGTGGGAAGGGACCGCAACTCAGCCGACTCCGGAAGAACGCGAGCTCGTGCAAGCCGCGTGGCGCAAGGCCAAGGCCGGGACGACGGTGACTTGGCGCATCATTGGCCGCGAAGCGAGCCCGGCTTCTCTTTACTTTCGAGGCGCAGACACCCTCATCGTCGACGGTAGGGCGCCGCGGGCCATTCAGCTGAGCACCGGCTCCGAAAGCAGGCTCCCAGAGGCGGACATCATGCCAGCAGTGCGAGACCCTGACGGCCGCTTCGCCGTCAGATCGGTGCGCATGACCTGCGCCGGGTTCGAAGCCGAGGTGGGGCCCATTCGCGGCAAGCAGACGCATCGGGTTCCGATCGAACGACGCGCAAGCAACGCCCCCTGCAAGACCCCAATCGATCGTGCGGCGTCCGTGTTCGAGTGGGCGGTACTGGGCTGGGCCCCGCAGGGCTTGGTCGTCGCCTCGGGGGATTTGTTGAGAGTCGTCCCGCTCAATGCATTTGCAAAGCCTGCGGGCAGTCCGATCGACCTGCGCACGGGGAGCCCTTTGCCCGCGCCGATTCGTGGTGCCCGCATTACGGCAGACGGATCGCGTTACGTGATTCCGCATCCCGAGGGCATCGTCGTGCGTGATTGGCGCGGGGGCGGAGCAGGGCTGTGGCTGCGGCCCGCAGACTGGAACGCCGTCCCAGGCGAGCTCCGAAGCATCGCCATCAGCCCAGACGGTCGACACGTCGCCGTACAAAAGGGTAGCGAGATCAGGCTTCTCACCTGGTAGCGAGCATCGACTGTGACGACGGATCGGGGATGGTATAGTCCGGGCGCATTGCGCTGCACCCCGCAACTCCTGTTGGCATCTGTCCTACTGTTGGTCGCGGCCGCCTGTAGCGGTGCTCGCTCGCGCCCGTCGACGCCCTGCATGTCGGATGCCGAGTGCCGGGCAGATCGCATCTGCCACGAGGGCAAATGCCGGTTCGTCGAAGAGGTGCTTGCCGAGCTTGCGATGCCGCCCGCCACGGCAGACATGGGCGAACCGGGCGCCGTCCCACGCAGCGCCAACGGGTTCATGGGTGACGCCGCGCACACAGGTAGGAGCGAGAACCGCGGCCCGTCGACGATGCCGTCCCCAGCCTGGACCTATCAGACGGGAGCCAGAGTGTTCGCGTCCCCCGTGGTCGGACATGACGGTACGGTGTATGTCGGCTCGTTGGACGGCCAGTTCGTCGCGTTGAATCCCGACGGCTCGTTGAAGTGGCGGTACTCGGCCGGGCAGAAGATCTACCCGAGCGCGCTGGTCGCAGGCGCCTCGGTCATCTTCGGCACGCACCAAAAGGAGCTCGTCTCGCTCTCCCTTCAAGGACAGCCCAGATGGAAGCTTCCTCTGCATGACGTAGTCGACGCATCGGCCACCTTGGGCCCCGACGGAAAGGTCTACGTGGTGGCCAACGGTGCCTACGCCGTCGACCTCCTGGGCCGTCTGCATTGGCACAAACCGACCGCTGATCACGTTCGAAGCGCGCCGGTGATCCACCCGACGGGGCTCGTGATCATCGGCACCACGGAGGGCACGCTCATGGCGCTTCGGCCGGACGGGTCTCTCGCTTGGGAGGTCGCCCTGGGCGGTGCGATCGAGGGCGCCGCCTCGGTCGGCGATGACGGTCGGATCTACACCGGCACCGGGCGCGGGGAAATCGTCCAGCTCGACCCGGCTGGCTCCGTGCTTTGGCGATTCAAGACCGGCAAGGAGGTCCGAGCCACCCCGGCGATCGCGCGAGACGGCACGATCATCGCGGGCTCGTATGACGGCAACGTATATGCCATAAGCCCCTCCGGCGCCCTTCGCTGGAAGGTGGCCACCCGGGGCCGGGTGAGGGCCTCAGCTCGTGTCGATGCGGATGGTCGCATCTACGTGGGCTCTCAAGACAACTTCCTCTACTGCATCGACCCCAACGGTTCTGTGCTCTGGCGATACAACGTCGGCCAGGATGTCGACTCGACAGTGGAGATCGGATCGGACGGAACACTCTACTTCGGATCCGACGACGGCGGGGTTCACGCCCTGCGATAGACAAGATGAAAAAAGATATCCCTGAAAAAGAAGAGATCCTGCAGGTACTGCAGGCGCACGCACCCCGTGCAATGCACGTGGGCGAGCTTTGCGGACGGTTAGACGTGTCGCGCGGCGCCAAGGACGAGATCGTCCGGCGCCTACTGTTACTGGCGGATGGAAACCTCGTTCGTGAAATGCCGGGCCTGCGCTTCCGAGCGATCGACGGCGAGAAGAGCTCGAAGCGCGGGCGTGAGAAAGCCAAGACGACGCGCGGTCGCGGACGCAAAGCGCAGGAATCCGAGCGACAAGACCTGTCACCGGCGGCCGCCCCGGTGATCGAAGGGCGCCTGACGATGACCCGGCAAGGGTATGGCTTCGTCAACGTGTACGATGGGGGCTCCGACGTCTTCATCCCCCCCGATGCCGTAGGGCCTGCCCTCCATGGGGATACGGTCCAACTTCGAGCTCGCCCGTCGCACAAAGGCCGCGACGGACATATCGTCGGGGTCCTCGAGCGACGCCTGAAGAACGTTACCGGAACCTTGCATCCGCGAGGCCGAGGGATGAGCTTCGAGCCCGACGACGAGCGGCTGCGCGCCCCGATGCGTGTGGTCGGCAAGGTCCCGAAAGCCGTCAAGAAGGACGACGTCGTCCTGGCGGAAATCGTAACCTTTCCTCAGCGGCGCGAGGACCGGCCAGAGGTGCGCATCTTGGAGGTGCTTGGCGCGCAAGGCGTTGCACGAATCGAGGTCGAGAAGATCAAGATCCGTGACGGCATCCGAGAAGTGTTCCCCGACGAGGTCGAACAAGAAGCGGCCGCCCTTCCCGCTCGCGTGGACCGCGACGTCGCGAACAGCCGGGAGGATCTGCGGGACATCGACTTGGTCACGATCGATCCAGAAACCGCGCGCGACCACGACGATGCGATCTGGGTAGAGCGCAAGGGCAGCGGCTTCCGTCTCATCGTCGCAATCGCGGATGTGTCTCACTACGTCACCGAGGGAAGCGCAATGGACCGCGAGGCGATCAGCCGCGGAACGAGCGTCTATCTGCCGGACCGTGCGATTCCGATGTTGCCACCGGAGCTGTCGACCAACCTCGCGTCCCTCGTCCCCAATCGCGACCGTCTGTGCATGGCGGTCGAGATGAACATCGATGAGAAGGGGCATGTGAGCTCGCATCGGGTCTTCGAAGCTGTCATGCGGTCGCACGGCAAACTCTACTACGAGGGCGTCGCGCGGGCGCTCGGGCTCACCGATCAGAGCCCTCCCCAACCGTCGGCAGAAAAGCGAGTCCCCACACTGAAGATTCTCCTCGACCTGTCGCAGCGGCTTCGCGCGCGGCGGCTGAAGCGAGGCGCACTCGATTTCGATCTTCCGGAAGGGAAGATCGTCCTCGACACACATGGAGAGCCGAAGGAAATCGTCCAGTCTCGCAGAGATCCCGGCATTCGGCAGGCGTACCGCATCGTCGAGGACATGATGCTGGTCACGAACGAGACCGTCGCCGCACACATCAAACGGCATGCGGCGCCGGGGGTGTTCCGAGTCCACGGAAAGCCCGACCCCGAGCGCATCTCGATCTTTTGTCAGGTGGCCAAGTCCTTTGGATACGAGCTCGAAGAGGAATCCGCGGTAACGCCCAAACAGTTGAGTAAATTTCTGCGCCAAATCGAAGGAACCAACGAAGCGTCATTGCTCCGATACCTGCTCTTGCGCGCAATGCAGCAGGCGATTTACGACACCGACCCGAGCACCGGGCATTTCGCGCTCGCGGCCAAAGACTATCTCCACTTCACATCTCCGATTCGGCGCTATCCGGACCTGCTGGTCCACCGCATCCTGCGGAGCATGATTCGGAACGAGAGCCTGGACTCCGCTTCACTGCGGCCGCGTCTGCAACGTTTCGCCGCACAAGCAAGTGAAGCTGAACGGCGCTCCATGATTGTTGAACGGGATGTCATGGACGTCTACCGAACGATCTACATGCAGAAGCATGTCGGAGACGAGTTCGACGGACGAATCTCCGGGTTCGCGCCCTTCGGGATCTACGTACAGATCCCGGATCCTTTCGTGAGCGTTTTGCTGCCGTTCGAGCAACTCGGAGACACGTACGAGCCCGACGATTTGGGCATTCGTTTGATCGGGGTGCGTACTTCGCAGCTCTTCACGATGAACGACCCGGTCACCGTGAGAATCGAGGACTCCAACGTCCAAGCCCGTGATGTCGTCGGCTCGCTAGTGGCGCACCGACCAGCGGAAGCCCCGACGCAGCCCGAGAGGAGGCGACGCGGTGGCCCGAAGAAACGGGACGGGGAACGGCGGAAGAGGGACAGCGCCGCGGAGACGAGCGGCGCGACGCCGAAATCGCGGCGTGGCACACCCGAGAGGCAGACCGGCTCCCCAAAGAAACGGAGCGGTTCCTCGAAGAAGCGGCGCTCCGGACCCAAGGAGGAGAGCTCCACTCGCCAGGAACGGCGCTCTGAACCTCGAAAGCGGAAGCGGCGCACACGACGCAAGTGATGACGAAGAGAAAGCGGCAGCCCTTGGCGGTTCCGGAGCTGATCGCTCGCAAGCGTGAGGGCGGGAAGCTCGACGAGCAGGAAGTTCGAGACCTGATCGCCGGCTTCATGGACGGCTCGGTTGCCGACTACCAGATGAGTGCGCTCGCGATGGCGGTCTTCTTTCGCGGGATGGACTTCGACGAAACCGTCGCACTGACGCTCGCCATGCGCGACAGCGGCAAAATCGTGAGCCTCGACCACATCGACGCGCCCAAGGTCGACAAGCACTCGACCGGAGGCGTCGGCGACAAGGTCAGCATCTGCCTTGCACCGATCGTCGCTGCATGCGGCGTCGTGGTGCCAATGATGAGTGGTCGCGGCCTCGGCCACACCGGAGGCACGCTCGACAAGCTCGAAGCGATTCCAGGCTTCCGCGTCGATCTATCGGTGCGAGAGTTTCGCGCGCAGCTTCGAAAGACAGGTTGTGCATTGATCGGCCAGACCGGCGACTTGGCGCCTGCAGACAAGCGCTTGTACGCACTGCGGGACGTGACGGGGACGGTCGAGTCGATCCCACTGATTACGTCGAGCATTCTATCGAAGAAGCTGGCGGAAGGAATCGACGCGCTGGTGCTCGACGTCAAAGTCGGTCGCGGGGCCTTCATGAAGACCGAGCCCAAAGCTAGGGAGCTCGCGCGCTGCCTGGTGCGAGTCGGAAGGCTTGCAGGCAAGCGAGTCTCCGCCCTGCTCACCGACATGAACGCTCCGATCGGATATACGATCGGGAACGCGCTAGAAACGACCGAGGCACTCGAGGTGCTTCACGGGCAGGGGCCGGATGACCTGCGGGAGCTGACCTATGAGCTCGCCGGCGAGATGCTACGCGCCGCAGGGATGGTGAAGACCAAAGCTCAGGCGTTGCGGCGCGTCGAATCGGCCGTGCTGGATGGGACCGCGCTCGAGAAGATGCAGCAGATTGTCGATGCGCAAGGCGGTGATCCGCGCGTGGTCGAAGAGCCCAACCGGCTCGCCGTTGCGCGCCACCGATCGACGTGTGTTGCGGCCTCGAGCGGCTACGTCAGGGGCATCGACCCACTCGAGCTAGGATACGCGTCGATGGGGCTGGGGGCGGGACGCAGCCGCGCAGAGGAAGAAGTCGATTCGGGCGCGGGGATCCGCCTGCACGTTCAAGTCGGCGATCAGGTACGAGTCGGGGACGAGCTGGCGACCCTCTATACGTCGGAGCGCGCTCGGCTCCGCGCAGCCACAGGCCGAGTGGCCACCTCCTTCCGAATTGGCAAACGGCGCCCACTAGTGCGAAGCCGCATCATCGAGACGATTCGTCGCTGATCCCGCAGGCCCGGTCCGCGCGGGACGTGATCTGCGCACGCACCTCGCGATACTCGGGGGAATCGACGTACGCTACGTCCGGGAAATCGGACCTCTTCGCGTATTTCTCTCCGAGGCCTTCGATGAATTTCGCTCCGCTCGCGTCCTGCAGGGCGCGAAGCACCACCGATGCAGGGACGGGCCGCACCTCGGTCTCCCAGGCGGGCTGCGCATCGCTGATCGCGCGCAGAAGCGTCATCTCACCGTTGCTGTCCTTGCGAAGCCGGACGTCCACCTCCAACGCGAAGGCCGTGCCCGCCCAATAGACACGATGGTAGGCCCGAGTTCGATTCATGTTGCGACTCTCGCTGGCCAAGGGACGCCCGCCACCCGATCGACGCCCTCGTGCAAAGCCCTCCTCGAGGCGCGTCCACGCGCGCTCGCTGCTCTGCAAACCGCAGCGGGCTCGTAGGACCTCCTGAAGATAGGTCGCGATGCCTTCCGACAGCCAACGGTCCTTCGAACGAAGAGGGGGCAGCCACAGATGCGACAGCTCGTGAACCGCTATCCAGTCCGCCTCGAGCTGCTCCACGCTGGCATCCGGGCGAGGGAACCAGCAGAACCGACGAGCCACCGCCTCGACGCACCATCCCAAAGAAAACCTGCCTCCCCTGACTTCGCACGGGGACGATGAGAAAGTGAACCTGATCGCGGGGGAATCTATCGCCGACTGACGCGGTGGCTTGCATGGCGCGACCGATCCAGCGGCGAACGTCATCATCGGGCGGCCTAGGTCCGAGGCGCGTGACATCGACATGCGCGCCTGCCACCGAGAACGCCTGACGGTCGAACTCGCCGAACACGCCGAACGCGCTGGTGAAGAACGCGCTCTGTTCCGGGAAATAGACGGCATCCGACCTCGGCCAGGGGAACGAGGCATCTCCTCCGGCGGGGATCACGAAACGAATCGAAGCGTCGAGGTCCGGCGGGAAAGGATCGGGCCGCCACAGCCACTGCGCTTGCGTGACGACGACGGCGTCGGAATCGCTGGCTCGGAACATGGGGCTTGCAAAGCGCGTCTCGTAGTCAACGCACGAGACGCGCGATGGTTGGCGCAGGCGAATCCGGCCTCGGGAGGTGTCGAGCATGTCACCGTCGATCCACGCTCCGCTCAGCTGACGCCCCGCGCTGTCACCAATTGGGACCAGCTCGCGCACCGTCGCGCCTTCGAGACATACCCTCACCTTGGCTCCGCCAAAGTTGTCAAAGATTGTAACGGTATATTGTGCCGTTGGCCGAGCTGGCTCGGTCGGAACAGGCGTCTCGGGCGCATGCGCACATCCGAGGAGCCAGAGCAGCACCGTCACACTCCGTCGCTTCATCACCTTCTAACCACTGAGAACCTATGGGGTATTCGCCCCGAACCGCCAGTGTTTCAGTAGAGCAATTCGGGCGAAACATCTGTGCCTCACGGACGTACCTGGTGTCATGACGCACGCTTCGCTTTTACGTTGCGACAAACCAGCCGTTTGGCTAGCGTGCCCGTAGAAGGAAGCGGGGGAGAGGGATTGGTCCCTGACGCCGTGTTGCATCGACCGGGGCCTTTCTTGTTGCTCCTGATGCTCTTACAAGAAAGAGGAAAGAACCAATGAACTCAGCACTCAAGCACACGATCATCGCGATGGCGACCGCGGCACTCAGCATGACCGCCGCATGCAAGTCGGACGATGGTCCGGAGGCGAGCGAGGCAACGACTGGCGCCGAGACTGCAGCGGCCGAAGAGGCAGCACCCGCCGCCGAAGGCGCAGCGGAAGCATCCTGCGGCGAGGGCAGCTGCGGTGGTGCCAAAGAGGCAGGCGACGCAGCCGAAGCTTCCTGCGGCGAAGGCAGCTGCGGCGGCGCCAAGTAATCCACAAAAGTCACGCTGTTCACAACCGAACAGCATGGTGTTGGAAGCCGCGGCGGCGGGTGTCGCCGCGGCTTCTTGTTTTCCGAGAGAGTACATGACTCGAGACGTCGCCGGCATCGGCTTGGGGCTGCGATACGACCTCGCAACCGAGCTCCTCGAACGGACTCCGAAGAGCATCGCGTGGTTGGAAATCCACCCGGAAAATTACCTCGACCGCGGTGGTCGCTATCAAGAGATGTTGGAGCTGGCACGAGAAGACTGGCCGGTCATCACGCACGGCTTGAGCTCCTGCCTAGGCTCGGTCGAGCCCTTCGACGCGAGCTACCTAAAAGAGCTTGGGACCTTCCTGAAGGACCTCGAGATCCCGTGGCACAGCGAGCACCTCTGCCTAGGCGGGGCCGATGGTCGCTTCTTCCACGACTTGCTGCCCTTGCCGTTCACGGATGAGGCGGCGACGATCGCGTCACAACGATTGATCGAGGTGCGCGACGCGATCGGGGTACCGCTCGCGCTCGAGAACGCTAGTTACTACGCACCACAAGGACCGGACGGCTTGGCAGAGGCCGACTTCGTGGTGGAGGTCCTCGAAAGGACGGACGCGAAGCTGCTCCTCGACGTCAACAACATCTACGTGAACGGGCGCAACTTCGACTTCGACCCCAGACTGTATATCGACAAGATCCCGATGGAACGGGTGGTGCAGATCCACGTCGCCGGCCACTTCGTCCGCGACGACGACGTGCGAATCGACACACACGGCGAGCCGGTCCCCGACGATGTGTACGAGTTGCTCGAGTACGCGCTGCGCAAAACGGGCCCGGTGCCGGTGCTTCTCGAACGGGACAACAACATTCCGCCGCTCGACGAGCTGCTGGCCGAAGTCGACGAGCTTTGGACGATCTATCGGCGTGCAACGGGGGTTGGCGATGCTCCGTGACCACGCAAAGGCCATGCAGCGTGTTTGCTTCGGCGCGGAGCCGAGTGAGGCTGACCTCGAGCTCCTCGGATCGCGTGAACGCTGGCTGGTCTATCGGGACCTCGTGCGCAACCGCCTCGATCAGGTGATCGAGGTCGCACTGGCGCGCACCAAAGACGCGATTGGGAAAGACGCGTTCAGGGGGGCCATCGACGAATGGTACGCACGGGAGCGCGGCCCGGCCACCCGATACCTGCGATACGTGCCGAGTGAGCTCGCGGAGTTTGCGATTCCGATCTGGCAACGGACCGAGGCGCCGTGGGTCGCCGACCTGGCAGGCTACGAAATCAGCGCATGGGAAGTCCGCCATGGGCCACCAGATCCCACACCCACTCACGAGTTCGCCTTCGACCGGAAACCCGTGCTCGCCGCGGCCGTCAAAGTCCTCCGGCTCGCCTACCCCGTCCAACAGAGCCCCACCCCCGATGCGGGCTACGATCCGGACCCCACCATCCTGTGCCTATATCGAGACAAGAACCACAGGGCCATCCCGCGCAAGCTCAACCCGCTCGCCGCGGATCTCCTGGACGCGTGGCGCGCAGCCGATCAGACCGTCGCCGAGTCCGTGCAGAAAGTCGCCGCCGCCCACAACACCGACATCGGCCCCGAGTTCGTAGAAAAACTCTCCACCCTAGTCGCCGACTTCATCGAGCGGGGCATCCTTCTAGGAGGAGCCGTTCAGTAGCCTTCTACTTTGCTGATGATTTCGTTCATTATTTCGCGGGTGCCGCCGCCGATGGGGATAGAGGCGGGCGTCGCGGTAGAGGCGCTCTACGACGTACTCACGCATGTAGCCGTAGCCACCGTGGATTTGGACGGCCTGGTCACAGACGTGCGAGCACATGTCGGTGGCCGTGTTCTTGGCCATCGCGGCCAGTGAGGGCGTTTGTTCGCCCTGAAGATAACGGGTGACGCACTCACCTGTGAGGGCGCGAGCAGCAGCGATCTGTGTCGCCATATCGGCGAGTTTGTGACGAATGACCTGGAAGCCCGAGAGCGATTTGCCAAAGGCATGGCGCTGTTTCGCGTATTCGACCGACTCCCGATAGGCGAGCTCGGCGATCGCGACGCATTGGCCTGCGATCATGAGGCGCTCGGTGACGAAGTTGGTCATGATCATCAGGAAGCCGGCGCCTTCTTGGCCGATGAGGTTCCCGACGGGGACGCGGCAGTCTTCGAAGGCGAGCTCAGCTGTGTCGCTTGCCCACCAACCGGTCTTCTTGAGCTTGCCTGCCACGGTGAAGCCCGGAGTGGCGCTGTCGATGATCAGCATCGAGATGCCGCCATGTCCCTCGCCCCCGGTGCGCACCGCGGTCGTGACGAAGTCGGCGCGTGTGCCCGACGTGATGAACGTCTTGGCGCCGTTGACAACGTAGTGGTCGCCGTCGCGGATTGCTTTGGTCTGCACCGCAGCCACATCGCTGCCGCCGCCCGGCTCCGTGATTCCGAGGGCGGAGACCTTCTCGCCCGTGAGTGTCGGCCGAACGTAGCGCTCCTTCTGAGCGTCGGTTCCGAATTTCACGATGGGCGGTAGCGCGATCCCGTGGCTCCCGAGGCCCACGCAAGTGCCCACAGATTTCCCGGCAAGCACCATCTCCTCGGCGGACACCAGGACGTGGCTGAGATCGCCCCCGTCGCCGCCAAGCTCTTCCGGGTAGCCGGTCCCTAGAAAGCCAGCCTCGGCGGACTGTTGGTACAGCTCGCGAGGGAACTCGTTGGCTTCTTCCCAAGCATGCGCGTGCGGCGCGATCGCGGCGGCCGCAAAGCGCCGCACCTGCTCACGCAGAGCCCGATGCTCGTCGGTCTCGAATAGGTAGCTCTTCACCAGGGTGGCGCGAGCTTACTCTTCGCTGGCGGCAGCGGCAACGGGCTCCGGTTCGAGGATGGCCGGCGTCGGTGCGAGCGGCTTCACCGCATCGTCGTCAACGACCATGTCGATCTTGTTGTACGCGCCAAGGCCCGTACCGGCTGGCAGCAACCGGCCCATGATGACGTTCTCCTTGAGCCCGCGAAGCTCGTCGACCTTGCCGCTGATCGCAGCCTCGGTCAGCACCTTCGTGGTCTCCTGGAAGGACGAAGCGCTGATGAACGATTCGGTCGACAGCGAGGCCTTGGTGATGCCGAGCAAAAGCGGCTCTGCGACCGCCGGCTGACCACCCTTGGCGATCACACGCTCATTCTCACGCTCGAACACCGTCTTCTCGACCTGCTCGTCCGGCAGGAACCGGGTGTCACCCGTTTCCTTGATCCGCACACGACGAAGCATCTGACGAACGATGACCTCGATGTGTTTGTCGTTGATGGCGACACCCTGCAGTCGGTAGACCTGCTGGATCTCGTCAACCAACCAAGCTGCGAGCTCTTTCTCACCCTTGACCTTGAGAATGTCATGCGGGTTCGCAGGCCCATCCATCAATGGCTCACCGGCACGCACGTGGTCACCATCTTTGACCGTGAGGTGCTTGCCCTTGGAGATGAGGTACTCCTTCGGCTCGCCGACCTCCGGTGTGATCATGACCTTGCGCTTACCCTTGGTGTCCTTACCGAAGGTCACGATGCCGTCGATCTCGCTGATGATCGCATGGTCCTTAGGCTTACGAGCCTCGAAGAGCTCAGCGACACGCGGCAGACCACCCGTGATGTCCTTTGTCTTGGTAGTCTCGCGCGGGATCTTCGCGATGATCTCACCAGCTTCGACGGTCTGACCGTCCGCGGGAATGATGTTCGCGCCGACCGGCAAGAAGTATCGGGCCATGTTCTCACCCCCACCTGCAGGCCGCGTTTCGCCCGTTTTCGGGTCCTTGATCGAGATGCGCGGACGCGCGCTCGGGTCGCGGGACTCGATGACGACGCGCCGGGACAGACCTGTGACCTCGTCGAGCTTCTCTTCCATGGTCACCGCTTCGACGATGTCGCCATACTTCACGATGCCTTGAACCTCGGTGAGGATTGGAATGGCGTAAGGATCCCACTCGGCAAGCATCGCGCCTCGCTCGACACGGTCACCCTCTTTGACTTTCACGAACGCGCCATAAGTCAGCGTGAAATGCTCACGCTCGCGGCCCGATTCGTCGATGATCGTGATCGCACCGTGGCGGTTCATCACGACGACCGTCCCATCGTCCTTGGTTACCATGTTGGCGTTGTCGAACTTCACGGTCCCGCCCGAACGCGACTGGATGGAGCTCTGTTCGATTTTACCGCGCGCGGCAGCACCACCGATGTGGAACGTACGCATGGTGAGCTGCGTACCAGGCTCACCGATCGATTGAGCCCCGATGATGCCCACAGCCTCGCCAATGTTCACTTCATAGCCGCGCCCGAGGTCTCGGCCGTAGCACATCACGCACACCCCGCGGCGATTCTGGCAGGTCAAGACCGAGCGAATCAGCACCCGCTCGATACCGGCCGCTTCGATGCGAGCGACACGAGCTTCGTTGATCTCTTGGTTGGCTTCAACGAGAGCTTCGTCGGTGACGGGATCGGTGATGTCCTCGAGCGCGACGCGGCCGAGAACACGCTCACCGAGTGGCGTGACGACCTCACCGCCCTCTTCGAGCTTGCTGACCCAGATTCCGTCGAGCGTCTCACAGTCGTAGTCAGTGATGACGGCGTCCTGCGCCACGTCGACGAGACGGCGCGTCAGGTAACCCGAGTTCGCCGTCTTCAAGGCAGTGTCCGCCAAACCCTTACGGGCACCGTGTGTCGAGATGAAGTACTGCAACACGGTCAAGCCTTCACGGAAGTTCGCCGTGATCGGCGTCTCGATGATCTCACCGGATGGCTTGGCCATGAGGCCACGCATGCCGGCCAGCTGACGAATCTGCTGGTTGGAACCACGAGCGCCGGAGTCGGCCATCATGAAGATCGAGTTGAAGCTCGGCTGCTCAGTCTTCTCGCCTGTCTCCGGATCGGTCACCTCATCTGTACCGATCGAGTCCATCAGATCCCGAGCAACCTGGTCGGAAGCCTCCGCCCAAATGTCGACGACCTTGTTGTACCGCTCACCGTCCGTGATCAGGCCCTCTTGGTACTGTTCGACGACGGTAGCGACGTCTTGCTGCGCTTCGTCGAGCACCTCCGCCTTCGAATCCGGGATGATCATGTCGTCCATACAGATCGAAATGCCCGCGCGCGTCGACATCTCGAAGCCCAGCGTGCGAAGACGGTCTGCCAGCAGGACGGTGTTCTTGTTGCGGCTCGCTCGGTAGCACTCGTCGATGAGTGCGCTGAGAGATTTCTTGTCGAGTACTTTGTTGACCGAAGGAAACTCCATGCCCGGAGGGAGCACGTCGCTCACCAGAACGCGGCCGACCGTGGTGTCGTAGATCTCGCCCTTGTAGCGGTAACGAATGCGGGCGTGCAGCGCGACCATGTCCTGGTCGTACGCCATGCGTACCTCGTCGGACGAAGCGAAGATACCGGTGAACACACCGTCCTTCTCCTGGCCCTCGTGGTACTCGCCCTTCCCGAACTGCTTCTCGCGCGTCATGTAGTAGAGGCCGAGAACGATATCCTGCGTCGGGTTGATGATCGGGCGACCACTCGCGGGCGACAGGATGTTGTTCGTGCTCATCATGAGCACGCGAGTCTCCATCTGCGCTTCGACTGAAAGTGGCACGTGAACCGCCATCTGGTCACCGTCGAAGTCCGCATTGAAGGCGGTGCAAACGAGCGGGTGCAACCGTATTGCCTTGCCCTCGATG
>PVMK01114515.1_pt1 | contig 38262 bp, 40 predicted proteins | sample 1853481 | NCBI WGS metagenome assembly PVMK01 (sample SAMN08533507, study PRJNA380276) | Marine sediment metagenome, whole genome shotgun sequencing project.
ATTACTCTCTGGCCCTGAGTATTATATTGTTGAATACATTGCTGTATAGTAGCCCTAAATCAAACGATACATCTCTTTAATTAAATCATTTGTTGAGGCTAATTTTATTTATGTTTAATAAGCACGTATAATTACCTATTTTGAGATTTGCCCATTAAAGGATTATTAGTTTAAAGCTGTATTTGATAAGTATTTACCATTTTTATATTAGAATGTCTGTATCAGTCTTTATTGCTCAATTGTAATATAATTTTTATTAGAATTTTTCAGAGTGATATAACGTGCGGAATAAATCTGAATTGGGGGTTTCGTTTTTTTATAATAAACAACTCAAACATATCCTCTTAAAATTACTATAGCAAAGTTACTCCTGAATGAATAAAGTTGTTGATAGTAATCAATTATGTTGTTGACATAAAAGCCTTACTAATTGTAATGAAATACCCTACTGATGTAAATAAATAATCAATTATATTTATAATATTATTAATACAAAATAATGGGTTTAAATTACTTTGACATTTATAGCGCTCAATCCCTTTTCACTTTCTTCCACATCATAGCTTACTTTATCTCCTTCGGTTATTTCATCTACTAAACCGCTCTTATGCACAAATACATCTTTTCCACTATCGTCTGGAGCGATGAAACCAAACCCTCTCGCATTGTTGAAAAATTTTACTGTTCCGTTAGTCATTGTTATAATTTAAAAGGTTATTATTAATCTCAAAGTTAAATTATTATCTAATAACTTATCAACTTTAATTAATTTAGTGTAAAGTCTAATCTTTAACTTGTGTAAACCATGTATCTTAACGAACATGCAAAAAACGAAAATGAAGAAATAAATCTAATTTTTATTTTAACCGATCTCGATTTGCAAAAAGTTAGTGATAAGGAAAAAATTAGTGACGAGTTTTAATTATAACAAATCTAATTCTTCAAAATTATGGAACCAATTTCTTTGACTATTTCAATTATTGCAATATTATTCATTTTGTGGATTTCTTATGCTATTTTAAGTATTGCAGACAACACAAAAAAATCTAATCAACTATTAAGATTAATTTTAAACGATAAAAATCCAGAAAGATTCAAATTAATCGGTCGAGGTAAAATAGAAGATACAAATACAGGTAAGAAGTTATAGATACTTTTTCTTATTTAATATAAAATATTCTTTATAGTTCGATGATACTAGAATTTTTGTTAGATTTTTTTACAGTGAGTCTGCATCGGCGGAAGGAATTGAAATTGGGGGTTTTGCTTTTTTTATTTTCTTCTATGTATAATAGTTTAATTCCTTAATGGTGGTCTAAATCTAACTTCATTCCCATGAATAGATGGTAATACAGTCTTATAATCCAATAATCCTTCGTTTATGAGTACATCTTTAAGATTGTAAATATCATGCAGGTTCTGATAGAAAGAGTTCGAGAACGGAGCCGTTTGGGGTACAAACCTCATAATCATATGATTGTGAGATTTTTTTATATTAATATAGGATGTGTTTTTATAATTTGGTTGGAACCATCAGATCTTATTTTATCAAAAAAGGTCGACTATACTTTCCTTCCCTCTAACCATCTTGCCAAATAAGAACCGTTTGATTTATACACCTCAAACAAACCATGATGCAATACCTTTTTATAATTTCCTGTTTTTTACCCTTTCCATTTTGTTTAATGTATTTTTTATATAATCTTTGTAAGTGGAATGTCCTGTGATAGTCATATTTGTATTACTTGACAACAGTATTAAAATATTGATTATCAGGAACATATTTAATTTACTATTAATTATATTACTGATAATAAGAGTTATTAGAAATATTAGCAACTATTGTAATTATGCATGCGTACATATTTCCTGGTCAAGGCACTCAATTTCCCGGTATGGGAAAAGAATTATTTGAAAAATCTAAATTGGCTCAAGAATATTTTAAAAAGGGAAATGATATTTTAGGATTTTCAATTACTGATATAATGTTTGAAGGATCTGCTGAAGATCTCAAACAAACAGAGGTTACCCAACCGGCAATTTTTTTACATTCATTTATTCTGACAAAAACACTCGGCAATGATTTTAAGCCCGATATGGTTGCAGGGCATTCTTTGGGCGAGATAACAGCATTGGCTGCTATTGGAGTTTTAGATTTTGAATCAGCTCTGAAACTTATATCTAAGCGCGCTTCAGCTATGCAAAAAGTTTGTGAAGCAGGAAATACTAGTATGGCAGTTGTGGTTGGATTATATGATATAATTGTTGAGAATGTCTGTAATCAGATAGAAGGAGTAGTTGTACCTGCTAATTATAATACTCTAAATCAAGTTGTAATTTCAGGTGACATTAAGGCAGTAAAAAAAGTATGTGAAAAATTAAGACCAGGAGCCACTTCAATAGTAAATTTACCTGTGAGTGGAGCATTTCATTCCCCCTTTATGAAGCCGGTAATTGAAGAATTTACTTTAGCAATTAAAGGAACAAAATTCAAAAATCCAATTTACCCTATATACCAGAATGTCACAGCTCGACCCAGTGGAAATATAGAAATAATTAAGAAAAATTTAATCAATCAATTAACTCATCCAGTAATGTGGAGGCATACAATCCTTCACATGATAGAGGATGGAGCAACTGAATTTATAGAAATTGGTCCTGGAAATTTTTTAAGTGGGCTTGTACGTAAAATCAATAAAAATATAAAAACAAATGGAATTTCGTGATTAGTCACTTTTATTAGTGATAGATAATAATCCTTCGTTTATGAGTACATCTTTTAGATTGTAAATATCATGCAGGTTTTGATAGAAAGAGTTCGAGAACGGAGCCGTTTGGGGTACAGAGAAAAACCTCAAACCTTTATTTTATAAGGTATTGAGGTTTTCTTTTTATTGATTTAGTTAACATCTAGTTAACATTTTTAAAAAAAGATTACTTTTTTACTTTTAATTATATTTGAATAAATAGTCCTATTTGGTTTGGGTATTTCTTTTGATTGTATCCTACTTGACGATTTAATAATTTACTATAATATCTATTTCTAACTTGTTTTGCTAAGTGTGTTATGATGTTATTTTCATATTTTGGACGGTTACCATTGTAATTGTTTAGTAATAAACAACACAATTCAATAAATTTATATTGATCGTATTTATGGAGGTATTTTTAACGTTTGCATAATAAATAGGAATTTAAAAAAGAGAAAATAGCAGATTAGAGCTGATTCCTCTTTTGTTATTAATAAATATCAATAATTAGAAGTCTTTTCTTTTTTCAATCGATGTAGATATTTATGTATAGGAATGATTAATTTTAGGTATTATCCCAGTACGTGTGGGTGAATAACTATTATTTGTAATTCTATTCCTCTTCCGTCATGAACTACTTTTTTAAATATTGTGGTTTGTAAACTAATTGACCAAATTAGATAAACATTGTTTTGATACCTTAATTGAAATAGGTACATTTATTCAATCTGAATTTGTACGCCGGCTAACACCTAATTAACTAACTTCAGATTTTTATTTTCGTGTTTTTTTGTTAACCTTTTGTGTGATCTATTATTAATATGTTATTCACCGTAGCGAAGCTGTCACCAGATTTATGCAAAACAAACCAAGGATAATACTGTCTATCTATCAAAAAAAAAGCAGAAATACTAAAATGTTTTTGCAGTTTTCATTTAACAGAGAATTGATAGAAAAGTCAAGAAAATGGGTTATAATTGGAGTATTACCAAAAAGAAATGGCACATAAATTATACTGAGGATAATATATAATACTTTTGATGATATTGCTGAAATAGATTCCTCTAAAATTAATAAAGCTTCTTTGAAAGAAAGTAGACAGATAATCAGAATTGAAATTCCAGAAGAATATGTTGATCTTTTAATAAGGCGTAGATACAGTGAGAATACAATAAGAGTATATAGTTCATTATTTGAAGAATTCATAAATTTCTATCCAGATAAAGCACCAATAGAGGGCACAGAAAGTGATATAAGAAAATATCAGGATTATTTGGTTAAAAAACGTAAAATATCTACCAGTACACAAAATCAGGCAATAAATGCGATAAAGTTCTATTATGAAAAAGTATTGGGACTAAAAAAAGGTGACTAATATATAGAAAGACCACGGAAAGAAAATAGATTGCCGGAATTAATATCCGAGACGGAATTACTAAAATTGCCTTGAGCGACTGAGAATATAAAACATAAGACAATTATCAAAATATTTAGAAAAATTCGGATTAAGTTAATCAGAGAAAATAATTTTAAAAGTTATTCAACCTATGCCATTGGGGAAATATTATTGGTAATGATAGGGATTTTACTAGCATTGCAAATAAATAATTGGAATACTAAAAGAATTGAAAAGAAAGAAGAAATTACTTCTTACAAGAATATCAAACGTCAGATTAACGATGATAAAAATGTAATTTCTGGTATTATTGATTACAATAATTTGTATTATAAACAGTACAAATATGCAAATCAGGTTATAGAACAAAATGACCAAAGTAAAATAGATACGCTTGGAAAAATAGCATTAAAACTTTACAAATATTCAGATTATAACAGAAGCAGTAATATTTATCAAAATTTAATAAATAGTGGTGAATTAAAACTATTGAAAAATAGAGATATAATTGAACAAATTCAGAGATTAGAAGAGACGTATATTTACATGAACAGAATGGAAAAAGTTCATTGGGAAGTAATAATGGGTGGTCTTCATTTAGATATACATAAATCTATTAAATTTGCTGACGGTTCAGTTCGAAAACCAGAAGAACTTTTTGGAATTGATTTTCAAAATCATTTTATTTCGATGATGGGAATTATGATTGAAAAGGATGACATATATCATCGAGCGATTAATGAAATTGAAATAATTACAAAATTAATAGATGAAGAACTCAATTAAAAAAAATTGTGAACTTAAGATGTATAAAGGGTATTAAAACGCCCCTTATACTAAACGTTATAGACATAATCAACGAACTTATGCGATTTCTATTATTACTTTTCATAACAATTACTCTTTTTTCCTGCGTAAATCAGAAAGATGATTGGACAAACTTACTTGATGAAAACCTCTCTCAATGGAACAACTATTTAAGTTATTCCCATAGTGATGGTTATAATGGCGATCAACCTAAAGATGAACTAGGAAATCTTATTCCTCCCATAGGCGTAAATAAAGACCAATACGGAGTATTTACTATAATAGAGGAGAATAATGAACAGGTTCTAAGAGTGAGTGGAGAGATTTATGGATGTGTTTCTACTAAAAAGGAATTTGAAAATTACCATTTCAGATTAAAAATAAAATGGGGAGACAAAATATACACTCCTAGAAAAAAGCTATTAAAAGATACAGGCATTTTATATCACTCTATTGGACCAAATGGAGCTGAATACTGGAGGTCATGGATGCTATCCCAAGAATTTCAAATCATGCAAGGGCATTTTGGTGACTTTTGGTCACAGGCAAACTCTGCGATTGATATAAGAGCTTATCCTCCAGAGTACATAATGAGTCCAGTTGCAGATAAAAGCCAACCATTTTTGGCAATAGGTCATGATGAAGAAATACCTGGTTACTGCATGCGAAGTGCAAACTTTGAAAAGCCTCATGGTGAATGGAATAACTTAGAACTTATATGTTTTGAAGACAAAAGTATACACCTTGTAAATGGACAAGTAGTTATGATTCTTAAGAACTCTAGATACATTAAGAATGGAAATAAAATTCCTATGAATAAAGGGAAGATTCAACTTCAATCTGAAGCTGCCGAAGTGTTCTACAAAAATATTGAAATAAGAAAACTGGAATCTCTTCCCGCCGAGTATTTACAATATTATAATTGATTTTCACCTTTGTGTTTCGGCACCCTTAAAGTCTATACATTTTGTATAAGTAATGCCAGGGAAGCACTAAATATTAAGGTTTGAAAACCATGCAAATTTCCTCAGGATTTGATATAAAAGCACTACGCAATCTACCACTACTTATACAATTGGTCGTTAGCCTTTATTAAAAAACCCATATAATGATTCCATTCTTTAGAAAAATACGAAAGAAAATGGCAGATGATAACAAACCATTGAAATATATGAGGATATGCTCTTGGTGAAATTTTTCTATTGGTAATTGGGATTTTAATTGCACTCTCAATTAATAATTGGAATCATCAACAAAACAGACAAGGCTTAAAAGAGAATTATATTCTATCAATAAAAAAAGACTTGGAACAAGATATTTTTGAACTTAATGCTTATTCAGAAGCAATAAATAAGTCCCTAAAGAATTTAAAAAATTTAAAAAATAGATTGCAAAACCCTTCAGCCAATATTGATACTTTAATTCAAATTGCCAGATATGAGTTTAATCCAAATTACATAGTTGCAAAGAGGTTTAATAATAACACATTCAATTCATTAATTTCTACTGGAAATATTGATTTACTTGACTTCTGGGTCAATGAGACTCTTTTAGACTTAAATACTGTTCAAATTCTTGCAATGGACGGAATTAAAAGTAATTATGGTGTATACAATAATGTAGTTATTAAATACATATCTAGATATTCGTATAATAATACCATGATGGGAAAAATTGATGGCTTTATTGATGATAATATTTGGGATTCAATAAGTGAAAATGAGCTTTCTTCTGATTTTAGTTCCATATTATTAACTAAAATAACGATGTATCAACACATCCTTGACTTTCAGAATAAAGTTCTAATTCTCTCCTTGGAATTTAGAGAAAAATTGAATAAATATTAAAATACAACAAAGGCTAACAAAATATAAAAAAAAAGCAGTATCAGTGAATAAACAAATTAAAATATATAATGCCAAGGTCTGTGTTTAACCAAAAATGCAGTGCTTGAAAATCCACTAGTATTCATATACAAATCGGTTACCTGCAAGCTGATAAAATGAACAGTAATAAAATTAATATATTTGAATTCCCTTCAAATTTAGGTCTCAAAAAGACTGCGTTTGAAATTGAACCTGGTGTAAAACTACTTCCCTCTTGGCTTAGAAAAAATCAATTTCACGAGCAAATCAATCCCGAACAAATCTTTATCTTACATTCACCGGATTATTCGATGGATTTGGATGAAGAATCAGGCGTAAGAAATGCTGAAAAAATAATAAGTTATGCCATAGAGCAAGCAGAGCTTTTATCCAAGCACATAAAGCAAGATAGTTTTCAAATTATTATAGGTGGCGATTGTAGTATCTTGATTGGAAATGCACTTGCCCTGAGACAAAAAGGAGAATACGGATTATTTTTCCTTGATGGTCATACAGATTATATTTTGCCAGAGATTTCTCGATCACGACAAGCTGCCGCAATGGAATTAGCTATCGTTACAGGGTATGGACACGAAAAATTAACGAATATCTTAACCTTAAAACCTTATTTCAATGAATTCAATGTTTGGTGTGTAGGAAATAGAGAATATGTTTCGGATATCGTAAAACCTATTTTAGATTCTGATATAAATTATTTTGATTTAAATACACTTAGAAAAACAGGAATTGAAAATTGCACCTTACAATTTTTAAAAATGATTGAGGAAAATGAGTTAGATGGGTTTTTTATCCATTTAGATGTTGACGTTTTGAACGATGATATTATGCCAGCAGTTGATAGCCGGCAAAAAGATGGTTTGAATTATCCCGAATTTACTACAATAATGAGTAGGTTACTTTCAAGCCCCAAAGCCATTGGAATAGAAATAACTATACTTGATCCGAATTTAGATAGAGAAGGAAAATATACGACAGAGTTTGTTTCAAATTTTGTCAAAGTAATTGAAATTGGAAAAAACCAGCGCACAACAACAAATAAACGCCATTAAAACAGGCGTTTATTCAGGACGTTATGCACAATTAGAAAATTAAGGGGTAGGAATCATTGAAAATCTTTATAAGAAACCTCAGTAAATCATGTCTTTAGAAAAAAATAAACAAGAAAAAGCAAGGCTACATTCTCGAAACAAAAACCGAGAAAGATATGATTTAAGTGCATTAACAAGCTCTAATCCTGAATTGAAAAATTATGTAAGACCTAATAAATTCGGGGTCGATTCAGTCGATTTTTCAAATCCAGTTGCGGTAAAACTTTTAAATAAGGCCTTACTAAACCATTATTATGGAATAGAGAGCTGGGAGTTCCCAGATGAAAATTTATGCCCTCCAATACCTGGAAGAGCAGATTACATTCATCATATTGCTGATTTATTAGGCGAAAACAATTTTGGCATAATCCCATCTGGTGATAAAATCACTTGTCTTGATATTGGCCTAGGAGCTAGTTGCATTTACCCAATTATTGGAGTTACAGAATATGACTGGAAATTTATTGGATCTGATATTGCTCCAAAATCAATTGCATCAGCACAGAATATTGTCAATTCTAATTCATCACTTAAAGATAAGATTGAATGCAGATTACAAAAAAACCCAAAAAATGTTTTTCTCGGCGTAATAGGCAAAGAAGATAAAATTGATGTAACTATATGTAATCCTCCTTTTCATTCTTCGATTGAAGATGCTCAAAAAGGAACTCGAAGAAAAATAAAGAATCTATCTGGAAAAAAAGTAGATACACCTGAACTCAATTTTGCAGGAATAAGCAATGAACTTATATGTGATGGTGGAGAATATCAATTTATTCAGAATATGATTAGAGAAAGTAAAAAAATCTCTAAATACTGTTACTGGTTTTCAACTTTAGTATCAAAGCAAGCTAACCTTAAAGGAATTTATAAAATATTAGGAAAAATTGAAGCTTATAAGATCAAAACAATTCCCATGGGAACAGGTAATAAATCTAGCCGAATTGTAGCTTGGACGTTCCTTTCAAAAGAAGAACAAAAAGAGTGGAGAGAAACTAGATGGAAAACACATTAATAGAATTAACATGTGCATAACAAAAGTAAAGTACATGGCTACATTCTTCTTACATTTAACAACACGTTTATCACGTATCGGGTAAGTCAGTGCGGTGGACATGACGCCACGATACTTTAGCTAAGCGTTAGATGTCATAAAATCGGAATCATAAAAATATTAGATGAAAGCAATTGTCTTAAATCAAAAAACATATAAACTTGAAATAAAAGATGTAGATAAACCTATTATATCGCACTCCGATGTTTTGGTTAAATTAAAAGCCACGTCTCTTAATCATCATGAACTTTGGACACTCAAAGAAAAGGGGTTAAGAAATGATTCAAATATCATATTGGGATCAGATGGCGCAGGAATAATAATGAATGTTGGTGCTGATGTGAAGGGCTTAATAAAAGGAGATGAGGTTGTTATAAACCCATCTTTAAATTGGGGCACAAATAACAAAGTGCATGGAGAAAATTATGAAATTTTAGGATTTCCTAAACACGGGACTTTTGCTGAGTATATTACCATCAATCACCAATATGTATGTCATAAACCTGAACACCTTTCATTTCAAGAGTCAGCAGCACTTCCATTGGCAGGATTAACAGCGTATCGGGCATTATTTACTAGAGGAGAATTTGAAAATAGCAATAGGGTTTTAATTACTGGAATTGGTGGTGGCGTTGCGTTATTCGCTTTAAGCTTTGCTGTCGCATTAGGAGCTGAAGTATATGTTACATCAGGGAATGATCATAAAATATTAAAAGCAATAGAGTTAGGAGCTAAAGGAGGTGTTAATTATAAAGACAGCGACTGGAGTGCCAAATTATTAAAGATGACCAAAGGTTTTGATGTCATAGTAGATAGTGCTGCTGGTAAAGGTTTTAAAGAATTGACTGAAATGACAAATCCAGGTGGTCGAATTGCAATATTAGGGCGAACCGCAGGCAATATTCAAAACCTAAGCCCTAGTATAATTTTCTGGAAACAAATATCAATTCATGGTACAACGATGGGTAACAATGAAGAATTTAAAAAAATGATAGACTTAATTTCTTTAAAAAAAATACGTCCAGTTATTGATTCAATTTATTCTATTCAAGAGATCAACTTGGCTTATGACAAAATGGCTAAAGGCGAACAATTCGGAAAAATCGTTATAAACATGGATAAATTTAACAACGACATCTAACAATGTATAAAAATAATAGCCGAAATAATTGTAAAATCAAGTGTTGTATCCTTGATTCTACTTCATCGTAAATAGAAAATTTATAGTTTCAATGGGCTACTATTCTTATACTAGATGTTAGTAACAATCGAAATGTAAATTATGAGAATACTGATAATCGGAGGAAATGGAACTATAGGAAGTAAGGTGACAAGTCACTTTTCAGAAAATAATGATTTAATAATTGCTGGTCGTAAAAGTGGAAATATCGCAGTGGATATTTCAGATAGTAATTCAATACAATCAATGTTTGAAAAAACGGGTAAATTTGATGCAATAATTTGTATTGCTGGAGAAGCTAAATGGGCTAATTTTAATGAGTTAACCGAAGAAGATTTTTATATAGGATTGAAGAGTAAATTAATGGGACAGGTCAATCTTGTTAGAATTGGAAAGAATTACTTGAATCAAAATGGTTCAATAACCCTATCTACTGGAATTCTAGCTGACGACCCTGTTGTCAAAACAACTAGTGCCGCAATGGTTAATGGCGGAATTCATAGTTTTGTTCAAGCAGTTGCACTGGAAATAGAAAACGGAATCAGAGTGAATGTTGTTTCTCTAGGTATGGTTGAGGATGCTTATGAAAAGTATAAGGATTATTTCCCTGGTCATAATCCTATCCCAATGATTAAGGTTGTAAATGCCTATGTAAGAAGTGTAAAAGGAAAAGATAATGGAAAGGTTATCAGAATATATGAATAACAAACAGTTGCTAACAATGTATAAAAAGCATTAAAACGACTTTTTATACTAACCGTTATTTCTTATTCATTATTTCTTCTTTGGATGTTTTATATATTTTTCTTCCGGCACATCCTCACGATAAATTACTTCCCCTTCAGTTTGATATTTTGCCATTCCTTTTTCGACATCGAATATTGATATTGCTTTCTTTATGTATTCAGGATCCTTTTTAATTTCTTTTACAATTTCCTGGGCAATTTGTTTCTCCGTCGCAGGTTTTGGAGGTGATTTATCTTTTTTAGATAACCCCTTATTAACCACGATACTATATATTTTCAGTATTCCGTAGTTATTGATTAATAAATTAATAAACTTTTGATTAGTATATAAATTTATTGAAATACAAACATAGGACGGCTATAATTCAGCGTAACTGAATTATTAACTAGAAAATATTTACTGATTTTAAACTATAAAATAAACGGAATGTATTTCGATAGCTGTTTCGCTTTGCCTTTGCACTAATAAAACCAACGCTTAGGCTCACCTGCCAATTGCGCCAAAATCATAGCCAAGACCGTTACATACCAAGACTTCACAGCGAAAGACACATCCGAACCTGTATTGGCTAATAATTTGATTGGGTGGAGAGAGGAGTGATCAGGTTCTTAGTACCTCAAGCACACGTTCAGGAGTAAATGGCATGTCATAGAGATACTTGCCTGTAAGCGCCGCAAATGCCGATGCAATGGCTCCACCTACTGCTGGAAGTCCTGCTTCACCTACTCCTTCTGGAGGATGTACTGAGTCGATAAAGGCCACTTCAATCGATTCAGGTGCTTCAGACAATCGTAATATCGGATAATCGTGAAAATTTGTTTGTACCACCAAACCAGCCTTAAAGTCGATTTGCTCTTTTAATGAACTGGAAATACCCATCATCACTGCTCCCTCTACTTGAGCAATAGCATTGTCTGGCTGTACTATCACACCAGCATCCAGAGCACACCAATATTTGTGGACACGGATCACTCCGGTATTTCTGTTGAAAGAAATCTGAGCCACACCACAAGAAAGCGAATCACGATCTGCGAAGGCCATTCCCATGGCCATACCATCCTTTGGAATTGGATCCCAACCGGACAATTCTGCAGCACGCTCTAACACTCTCCTGGCACGCTCATTACCCTGCATCATTTCTAGCCTATACACATACGGATCTTTGTTTTGTGAACGGGCAATCTGATCAATAAATGTTTCTATTGCGTATTTATTTGCCCCATGCCCAACGGCTCGCCAATGCTTGGTTCTGATACCATGATTCATATTTTTCCTGGCAAATCGCAGGTTGGGGATGTCATAATGTGAAACGCTTGCCCCACTTCCCGCCAGTCCACCACCCGGCCCGATCGCCGTATGATCCCAAGCTGCAATTTTTCCTTCCTTATCAAGACCGGCCTTCAAAAAATGCTTCACTTGAGGTCTGAAAGCTCCATAACTCATATCATCTTCCCGTGACCATACGAGTTTCACCGGAGCGTCCACACTCATTGCAAGTGCTGCGCACTCGGCTGCATACCCTGGCAGGGTTCTACGGCCAAATCCTCCTCCCAGATAAAGTTGATTTACTTTCACATTTTTCTGATCGATTCCTAGAGTTTGAGCTACCGCAGCTTTTGCGCCATCTGGTGCCTGGGATCCTATCCAGAGTTCTGCACTTTTCTTGTCCGAAGAAATGTATACCACTGCATTCAGAGGTTCCATTTGGGCATGATATACATATGCATTAGTAAAAGTAGCTTCGTGAATTTTAGTAGCAGTCTCCATTACTCCATTCACATTCCCTTCCTGCAATTCATTTGTAGCTCCAGTTTGTGAATAACGCACCATATCTTCAGCACTATTGTGAGATGATGCTAGTGCCTTACTCCAATTAATCTGCATTTTTCGTTTTGCATTCAATCCCGATTCGATAGACATAGCGACTACTCCAATACCATGATCAAGTTTCACTATGGATTGCACTCCCTCTATCGTCAAGATTTCTGCTTTATTGGTAAGCTCGGGTTTCGAACCGTTTGCCGGTGATCGGTTAATGAAGCCATACAACATACCAGGCATTTGGACATCAATACCGTAAATAGCTGTGCCATTGGTTTTCGAAGGAATATCATAACGTGGTATCACCTTTCCTATGAGTCGGAAATCTATGGGTTTTTTTAATTCTATAGTAGTCGAATCAGGTAAACTTTCGAAATTTCCAAATTCGGCAATTTCTCCAAAACTCATTTTGCGATTAGAGCTTGCATGTACTACAATTCCTGGTTGAGTAGTTAATTCCTGAATAGGAACTTGCCACTTTTCAGCAGCATTTTGAAGCAAGGCTCTTCTTATCTGCGCTCCAACTTCTCTCATTGGCTGATAATAACTTCTAATTGTTCGACTGCCCGCTGTGATCATGCTCTTCTTACCACCAGGATACCATCCGACGCCATAAATTTCGGCTTCAACCGGGCTGTTCAAGATGGTTACCTTATTCCAGTCAGCATCCATTTCTTCAGCCAAAATAACAGGCACTGATGTCATGGATCCTTGTCCCATTTCTGCCGCAGGAGTATAGATGATCACCCTATCGTCGTACATCAGTCGTACCCAAACGTCAATCTTCTTTTCTATTGCCCCTCTTCCATCCGACTCGTGCTCATCTTTCAGCCAAGCACTTGGCAATAAATAATACCCGGAAATAAGTATAGTCGCTCCGCCTGTAGTGGCAAGGAACTGACGTCTGGAAATATCTCTTTTGATCTTTTTCATTATGATTGACCCTCCTCTGCTACTTTTTTGATTGCTTTCATAATCCTAGTATAAGTACCACATCTACACAAAACCCCATTCATTTGGTCGATAATTTGCTCCTTTGTGGGTTTAGGATTTGTCTTGAGTAAAGAGGCTGCCTGCATGATCTGACCAGACTGGCAGTAACCACACTGTGGCACCTGCTCTTCCTGAAAAGCCACTTGTATCGGATGGTCGTTATTTTCACTGAGACCTTCAATGGTAGTCACTTCACGTCCAGATACCGTAGAAAGTAGAATAGTGCAAGAGCGCATGGCCATTCCTTCCAAATGAACCGTACATGCACCACATGCCCCAATACCACAGCCAAACTTTGTACCAGTAAGTTCCAAACGTTCACGAATCGTCCATAACAGGGTAGCATCCTGTGGTGCCTCCACTGACACGTTTTCCCCATTGAGTACAAAATTTATTTTCATATACAAAGGAAATAAAAATTCTAATGTTAACAAAATAACTGAAACCTTTTTGAAAAGTAATCTTGGTGATAGTCTTGGTGTTTATATTTTTCATTGAGGCTCATAGTATCAATAATCCTGGATCTCCGAGTACAGTCTTTAAATATTCTGCAATAGTAATCTTAGAACGAGTCTCCCTAATTATAATCAAAACTTCATCCAAATACTTAAAAAACCTTAACAATCTATTTATTAGAAAGTTGAAATTTTATTTTTTCATATTCTGATCGGTTTTGATCTAATATCAACTATCGTTTTCCCGATAAAATATCCCAGGAAAAATACCAATATGGAAATACAAACAATAAAAAGCATTTCAAACCATAACTCTTTAAGTGGGAAATTTTTTAGTGGAGGTTCATCCATGGTTCTTAAACCATTTAATACTTTAAATGGAAAGTTAAAATAATCTATTAATGCAATTTCAATTTTATTAAAAGAGCTAAACATATAAATATTACTTGAAATACCATAAGCAATAATTGCTAAACCAAACCCAATCATTTTTGAGTATATTCTTCTATATTCAAGCCAATAAGATTTTGATAGATTCTCGTAGTCGATATGTCGATTTTCTACTATCAAATCCTTCAATTCATTATTATTTCTAAAGTTTTTAACATAGTTAAAAGAATAATAAATCCAACAATAAATTAAAACTAAAGGTGTCATTACAATAATTAAGGTCAAACAACAAAGAAAAAGTAAAACCAAAATTTTAACGATACCTTTATGTGGTAATTTATACTCTTCTGGCAATTGGAGGTTTTGAATATTATAAATAGATTCTACCATAGAAATATTATAAATTTCATAATGTTGATCGATAATTTTTAAAGAGATTGGATTAAGGTTAGTTTTGGCTTGTATATGACAACCAAATAAAATTATCGCAAGTAAAGACGTAATAATAAATTTATTCATGTTTCTATTTTTTAATTTCACAATAAGTAATCTGTTTTCAAATTAAAAAACAATTGATATAGGATGTAATTATTGCCCGAAGCACATGTTATATTTATCAAATAATTAATTGAATTGATAGGAAGACATAAAAGAACTAATACTGCAAAGTTCCTGGTCTTTTCTTAGTCATTAATATATCCTGACTTACTTCTTTAAGGATATTATTGAATTATAAGTTTTTTATCATCTTCAAACAAGAATACCACTAATATTTATACTTTTGATCGAGCATTTAAGCCAAAATCCCGTTCTACAGCATCATACCAATCCTCGTCGTTTGCAGCATGCCAATTCACCCATTCTTCATCTGTAAGTGATGCTCTCCATTCTAAAAACGGAAGTGAATCGGGACCCACCGGGTGCCGTAATTTCCAGGTGTTACTTTTGACTATTTCCAGAATTTCGCTTGCAACCAAGGTGGCATCTGTTGGGTTTTCCAGTGATGCCGCAAAGAGACCTCCAAACCGATGTGCCTGTGGATATATTGCATTAGGCTCACCATGTTGAATACCTTTAGCCATATCTGTATTAATAATTCCCGGCTCTACAATTGCTACATGAATATTAAATGGTTTAACTTCTTGGGCAAGGGCTTCACTTAAAGCTTCTAAAGCGAATTTGGATGCTGCATATGGTGCCAGTGGTGTATTAGCAATCTTCCCGGCAACAGAAGCAATATTAATAATAGTGCCGGCCTTATTAATACGCATTTGAGGCAATACTGCTTTGATACAACGAATAGCACCAAAATAATTTGTTTCCAAGGCCAAAACCTCATCAAAACGTTCATTCATCAATAATTCTGAAGGGTTTGGAGGAATAACCCCGGATTGCAAAATATCAATATTTGTTTTGTTATAATGTACTATTATGTCAGAAAGGATTAAACCGGTATCGCTTAAATAATGAGTTAAACCCTTACCTGATGGGATATTTAGATATTTCGCTAATTTTGGTTTTCTAATATCCGCACCTATTAACAATACCTTTTTCTTGGTCAACGCCAATGCGGAAGCTAAATTAATAGCTATAAAAGTTTTCCCTTCACTACCAACTGTTGATGTTATAAAAATAGTTTTAGAAGCTTCTTTTACTCCGGGAAGCATAAAATTTACATTGGTTCTCAATAATCTAAAAGATTCAGCCACATTACTTCTGTCTTGTTCCGAAATAATTATTTTCTGTTCAGAATTTGTCTTTGGAATATCTCCAAGTATAGGAGCTTTAACAATAACCTTTACATCTTCCAAGGTATGTATTTTATTATCTAATAATAATCGAATAGAAATTATTATGAAGGTAATTATAAATCCTAATATAACCGATATCAGATAAATCAATTTTCGCTTTTGAGATACCGGAATTTCACTTCCATCAGCACTATCAATAATTTTAGCATTAGGTGAAGTAACAGCCAGGGTAATGGCATTCTCCTCTCTTTTTTGTAATAAATACAAGTATAATGTTTCAATAATTTGTTGTTTCCGTTTAATATCCTGAAATTCTCTTTCCTGTTTGGGAGCCAATGCTCTTTTAATATTCAATCTGTTTTCCTGAAGTTTTGCTTCATTAAGCGAGAAAACAAGTGAAGACCTTAAATTAATTAAACTTCGATCTATACTTTCTTTTAAGGTTGCAATTTGCGCCTCTAAATTAATGACAGTTGGGTTTTTTTTACTTGAACCAGATAATATTCGGTTTTTCTCGAGTAGAAGTTTATTGTAGTTTAAAGTACTTTGACTGGTCATCTGATCTTTTAATCCTAAATTGGATGGAATTAGCTTTCCTTTATTATTTTTCATATAACTGCTCACATAATCAATTAATTTAATTTGTGAAGTTAGATCAACAATTCTCTTTTCCAATTCTGAATTTGATTCCAATACTAAACTTGCTTCAAATTCAATATCGGTAAGTTTATTTTCTGTTTTATATTCCTCAACTCCCATATCCACAATGGTCAATTCTGTAGAAATATCTTCAATTCTATTATTAATAAAATCATCCGTATTCTTTGCAATAAGGTTCTTGTCGTCAACGGCATCTTTATTGTATTGAGCAATTAAATTATTTAGAATATTTTGAGCTTTTTGTTTGATAGGACCCTTTAAAGATAAAACCAGAACACTTGATTTTTTACTTCCCGGTCCAATCTTTATTTCTTCTCTGTAATAATTTGCCACTGACTTAACCGGACTTATTTTAACGTGAATCTCTTCACTATTTTCAATGTTCTCAACATTTACCGGAGTAATAATCAGGTTACCAAATTCGGTTACAACTTTTTCTCCAAAAACACTTTCGCTAACTGGTTCATTATCCATGTTTTTTAACACAAATTTATTTTTAGAATGTGCCGTGATAGAAAATGTAGTATCCAATTGATAGAGTATAGAATCCCTTACCAGAAAATTAATTTTAAACGGAATTTTCCTTTCAAATAATTCTGAGCTGCCAATTTTACCTTGGGTATAATAGATCACATTTATTCCCAGATCTTTTACAACCCTTTGCATTAAGGTGCGTGATTTTAATACATCAATTTCTGTGTCTAATGAAGTTTTAGAATCCCCCAATAAACCGAGGTCTTTAAATGCCGACAACTCTGAATTTAAGCCACCTCCATTGTCTTTATCGTCAATTAAAATGGATGCATTAACTAAGTATTGATTTGGTGTATAACGCAGGTATACAAAGGCTGTTAATGCCGCAATTAACATCCCCAATACAAACCATTTCCAATAAAAAATGTATTTTTCATAAACTTCTATTAAGTCTATTTCATCATCATTACCTTTATCAATATAAACGGTTTTATAGTTATTATTTTCTTGCATTGATGCAGTTTTTATAATTCAAAAATAGTTATTATTAAATTATTGTTGATGTTTATTTCGTTAGATTGATCAGGATTTATAAAATTACACAAAAACAAAAATCAATTATAAGCTAAAAATAAATTAATCTTATAATTTTCTCATTTTTAACATAAATAAAAATCTGGCAAGCACAAGTTGTCTTTTAAATCGATGCGGTTCTTTTAAAAGTCTATATAGCCATTCTAAATTGTATTTTATAAACAAAACCGGCGCACGCTTTTTTACTCCGCAATAAACGTCAAAACTACCACCAAGCCCCATATATATTGCTGGATGTATCTTAATAAAGCCATCCATCAAATATTCCTGCTTTGGTGATCCTCGTCCAACTAAGACTATATCAGGTTTCTTTTCAATTAAAATTTTATTTATTCCCTTTATTGCTTCTTCATCTAAATACCCATTTCTGTACCCTATGATATTAATTCCTTGATATTGATCTTTCAGTTTTATAGTTGTCTTTTTTATTACTTCTTGCGATGACCCTAACAAATAGAAACTCTTCTCTTTATAAAATTCATTAATAATATCTAACCAAATCTCAACACCGGGAATTTTAATTGCATTTAATCCTTTTTGACTCAATGCCATAACAACTCCAATTCCATCAGGATAGCCTATATTTTTATTGATGATATTATTTAGTTTTGGTTCATCGAACATTATCTTTTCTGCATTCACCGCTATTAATATCTTTTTTTTATTTTTAATAAAATTTAAAAAAACTCGGCGATTAGAGAAAGCATATGTTTCTATATTTCCAATTTTAACTTTTTCAACCATTTATTTCTTCTAATAATTTACAACTTAGAGCATAAAACATCCATGCCTGTGCCCATCGCATATATGGGATTTTGGAAGATATTCCTTTTTTGAGTTGGTAATAAAAATAACCGTTTTGAGGGTCTTGCATATTTTTTATAGTCCAGTTCAATACTTTATTAATAAGTTTCTTATTTTCTTTTAATCTGCCAAGTTTGTAGACAGTAACTATCAATTGCGCAGGTGCATGTATATCAATTGGATATACTTTATTATCATAATATTTTGGTGTACCATTTTCGAGAAAAAAATTACTTAAATAATAGTTTAGGCCACTATCTAAATTAGGCTGAAAACTAAAATCGCCTGAGTATTTTTGATAATCAAATATACATTCCAGGTTAAAACCGGTATGAAAACTATCAACCCAATTTTGAGAACTTAGTTCGCCATAGATCCATGAACCATCTTTTCTTTGAACATTAGAACAAGCTATTATAGATTCTTTTGCGGTTTTTAGTAATGTCTCCTTCTTAGTATAACTATATACACGTGTCAACAACTTACTTCCGAGAAGAGATGCATTATATATACAAGAATCATCAAAAGGAGAATACGAGAAAATAAAGCCTTCTTTTTTTTGTGTACGATGAAGGTCCTTCATTATGAATTTCGCCGATGTTAAGGCTATATCTAGATACACTTTATTTTTAGTAATCTCGTATGCATCCATTAATGCTGTCGCAACAAATGAGGTTACAACTATATTTGGTGTTTTTTTGGGAAGGTAAAAAGCTCTGGATTGCCAGTCAAAATTATAACCCCAGCAGGCTCCCTTAAAACCATCTGTTTTGAGTTTGATGAGTTTTTTTTGCCAAATTGTTGATTTGTTCTAGATATTCCTTTCTAGGGTTAGCCTTATAAAGATTACAATAACCAATTAAAAAAAGCCCTAACCCTTTTGGGTTATACTCTTTTTGAACTAACAATAAATTTATAAGATTGAAAGGATTGAGCTTGAAAAGTTGAATCCATGCCAATCTAAAAAATCTAGCCCTGTGCATTTGCAAGGTTCCAAAGACTTTACTATTTAAACCATCGTAAGGGTCCCAGCCTTTGAAATTTTGGGATTCACAGAATTCCATTAATTTTTTAAATGAATTATTGACCAACCTTTACGATTTTAGAGTTGGGGCTATCCCATTATTATATTTTGGATTATCAAAAATATTATATTCGAGATTTTTAACCCAACCAATTATTTTTGCAGGACATCCACCTACTATAGCTCCAGAAGGAACGGACTTATTAACAAGAGAATTTGGCGTAATAATTACATTAGCATGAATTTTTACTGGACCAATAATTACACTATTTGTTCCAATCCAAACATTATTGCCAATTACAGGGACCTTTTTGTAAGGAAAATTTCTACCTGTTGTTACACGCATTCCGATCATACAGTTTTCTCCAATAATAGTGTTGTGGATGAGAAGTGTTGATAATCCTTGATAAGCGAAATAACTTCCTTTCCCTATGGTTACATCAGAAGGTATTCGACTATTGAAGATTAGAAAAATTAAGAGTTCAAACAATTTGGGTATTAAGGGGATTTTTTTTCTATAAAAATAATTCCCTAATCTATACAGTTTCATCATATTTCCGACTTTATTATATTAGATAATCTTTTTGCAACTTTATTTGCTAAAAAATTTTCTTTAGCAAAATCATGGTTATGAAATCCTATTTTTTTTCTTAATTCATAATCTATAATTAATGATTCAACTTTACTTTTTAAATCTTCAAAATTTGTTGGGTCAATGATAAAACCATGTTTCGTGTTTTCTATAATATCTTTTAATCCCCCTGCTGTGCTAGTAACTATACAGCAACCAAAAGCCATAGCTTCCAATACAGAGGCTGGTAGGCCCTCGCTATGTTGACTTGGAAAAAGATAAATATTAGAATCACTAAAAATTCTTTTTAACTCTTCACCATCTAATCTGCCAGGAAGATATATATCCTCTATTTTTTTAGAATAAATATACTTTTTTACTTTTTTAAACTCTGTTCCTTCTCCAACTATCGATAATGTTAAATTAGAGAATTCCTTTTTTAACTCTACAAATAAATCTATTGCAGTGTAAACTCCTTTTTCTTTCTCTATTCTAGATAAAAAAAGTAGAGAAGGATTACTATAATTTTTTTTTAAAATATCAAAATTATCTAATAGTTTATTCGCCACTTTGGTTGTTTCAACATATATAGGTTGATTAAAACCCCAATCCCTAAGTTTTTCTTTAAATGCTTTGGAAAGTACAATAATAGCAGATGCTCTATTTTTATATGCTTTAATTATTTTGGGGTTTAAAGAAATTTCTTTTGCATAATTTTTATCCCATCCACGAAAAAATACTATAGTTTTTATATTAAAAATATCAAATAGTATCAAATATAATTGATCTCGATTAATTGCTTTATATTTTAATGAAGGGTTCAATACTGCCAATTTTGGTCTAAAAATCAATATCAACAAAATTGTTTTGACCAGATCAAAAGGCAAAAGGAAAATTCCATTAATTCCTTTTCTGGAACCTATTGTATTATATTTAAATGACAACGGTAAATATCTTTTCAGCTCTCGGTAATAAATAGATACACCACCCATTATACTTATGTCAGGAATGTTAATTAAAATACGCATAATTATAATTGTTCTGACTCGTAATTATTACAGTTTCTAATATACATTTGATTTGATGATGTTAAAATATAATATATACCATAATAATATGTCAAGGCAACCACCGGGCTTAGGATTAATTCCGATGAATAAGTGAAAATGTCCATAAAATATATTATTGAAAACCCCATTGTTGTTAACGAAAATATTCTAATACTAGGTGAAGTTTTTTTGTTTTTATAATTGTGCCATATTTTTTTAAAGAGAAGAATATGAAACATTAAAAATAGAATCAACCCTAGAATTCCTATTTGCATCATTATCCATACAATACCAATACGACCTCCATATCCAATATTGTAGATTTCTAGAAGAGGATTATCAAACTCAATTAGCGATGATTTTATAATTTCACCTGGTCCAAATCCAAAAATGATATTTTTTAGCCCTCCTTCATAAAGCCTTTCAAAAGCCACATAAGGTGCATCAAAACGGCCATCGCCTTGAACACCATTTTGTAAATCGAGAGTTTGATAATTTTCTGTAAAATCAATTAAATAATTTACATCCACAGAACCTCCCACTATATGTTCAGGGTTACCACGTGGATTTAATGATAAAAATGCAATAAAAAATAAAACAATATAAACTGAATTTAAAACTGTTATTTTTAAAAACTTAAAATTCGGAATATAATATCGAGGTTTTGCATATAAAAAGGATAAACATATAAATAAAATAATTACGTAAAACAAAATTCCTAATCTATCACTTATTAATCCTATACCCATAAACAATACAATTAGAACTAAATCTTTTAATTTATTATTTTCTAAATATCGACTAATCAAATATACTATTGGAAACAAGGGCATTATTGTAGAAAGACTACCTTCCATTACAGTAACAGTACCCACAATTTTTTCTCGAGGCTCACCTAAAACTATCAATTTTATGAATGCTGCCGGAATTTGAATTAAAAATAAAAACATCAATAATGTAATTACTTTCTTTTTTTGCTTTTCCGTTAACTTTAAATTAAATAGTGAATAAAAAAAGAATAAATATATAAATGAATTCCTTATAAATAGAATAAATTGTAAGTTACTAACTTTTGTAAATAAAAAAGAAAATAAAATACAAATAGTTAGAAAAATCAAAATATTGAGTCCGGGAGCAGTAATTTTTTTTGTTTTAATTATATTTTGAACAGAAAAAATAAATAAAATCAATATTAAAAATTCAATTATTAATTGTGGTATTGCATCAGGAATACCCAGAAGTACAAAAATTCCTTTTGAAAAACTCAAAATAAAAATTATATAAATAATATATAGTTTCATTGTTTTTTAAATAAGTTCAATAAGTAAGGTTTCAAATTCATTTCACAAATGTTTTTCCATGTAAACATATCCAGTGTTGCCTTAATAGTTTTGCTATTATAAACTCCTTTATTTTTATATATATCCATGAGACCTTTTGCAAACGATTCTGGGGTATCATCACATAAAACACCATTTTCGTAACAGATTAAATTTTTATTAGTATCAATATTTGTAGCTATACACACCATACCTGAATTGATATATTCAAATGTTTTTGTCGGTGGTTGACAATTAAAATAATCTGTTATTGGAATATAGGATACACCAATATTGCAATTTTCAAAAAAAGGTTTTAACTCCTTATGTTTTACTCTTCCATGAAATTTTACAATTTTGCTAAGGTTTTCTTTTTTAATTAATCTTTTTAACATTAATTCATTCTCAACAAACCCATCTCCTACTATATCATAAGATATGTCAATTTTATTTATTTTCGAAATAAATAGGGAAAGACCTTTAATTGTTTCGTAAATATTTCGTGAATTTAATGTCCCAACATAAAGAAGATTAAATTTATCAAAACTTTTTATATTACTGCAAAATGGATCAGCTCCTACAGGTAAAATATGACTTTTTTTAATGTTTAATTTTAACTTATTTCTAAGGCTTTCGGACCCAATTGTGATATTTTTAAAAAATTTACTTTCAAGTTTTAATAAAGTATTATACATTTTTCTTTTTACTGAAGTAGATCCTATTGCCCCTGTTTGAATCTCTAAAACAAATTTTCGGGGAGGTAATGAAAGTTTTAGTAATGAAGCCGATTGAAAGTATACAATAAAAATGATGTCAAAATTATTCTTTAAAATTAATTGCCTACTAAAGTTTATAAACCTAAAACCTCTTTTGACGAATGAGCCACTATAATTAACATAATGAATATCAACGCTTTTACTATTAATCTTTGCTCCAATATTTTCAAAACATATATGCGTAATTTCAAAATCATCCTTTAAATATTGACAGTATTTGTAAATACTTGTATGATATCCAAATTGCGTTTTATTTATAATAAGTATTCTCTTTTTCATTGTAATGTTTTCTCTTTTCTTCCAAACCAAGGCATAGGGTATATTTTTTGACTATACCACCAAACAAAAATGAGTGTTATGAATGATACTATAATTGTTGCTTGAGCTGCTCCCATTATACCATTATAAGAAATCAATGAATAACTCAACCCAACATGTAAAAGACCCGTTGTAAAGGTAATAAATGATAGAGTTTTTGTTTTTTTTGTATATAAGACATAATTAACTACCAACGAGTACATCCCATAGAAAGCAAATCCAAAAGCAATCAATGTAACAAACTTTTGTGAGGCGATAAATTCTTTCCCTAAAAAAAAATCGACAATATATGGAGCTGCTACACTTAATATGCTTGCCAATATTAACAGACCAATGAAATATATATAAGTATATTTAACAAGTATTGATTTTTGTTTTTCTGTTATTTCCTTTAATTGTTCATAAAGATATGGTGTATATGCTTTATTGAAAGCGGTTATAATTACCAAAATAACAGAAGCGATTTGAAATCCGACAGTATAAATTCCTGTTGCTGAAGGAGATATTAACATAATTAAAAAAATTCTATCAATTCCCGTTCGAATCCAGGCACTCAGGGCATGAGGTACAAGTGGGAGCCCAAATTTTAATGCATCTCTTATATAAGATCTGTTTAATTTGAAATATAAATATTGTCTATTAAATAAAAAAGAAAAACTCAAAATGCCAAATGTAATAGAAGCTATCGAAACAGCAATAAGCCGTCCTTCCCAACCCATACCAAATCCAATAATCAAAATAAGTGATAGAGATAAATTAAAAATAGTTTGAGATATTTGATAAAATCCAAAAGGGATAGGATTATGTTCTGATTGCCATAGAATCAGATTGATGGTTGTGAAAAATTGTAATAAAGTAACAATAACCCCTATAAAAAGCCACTCAACAGGCAGAGCTAATAAATTTGAAATATTGGAATGAAATATTACTAAAATCAAAAATATAAGACTTGTCGCTACCGAAATGATCAGTAAAACATTTGCAATATAAATTCTTAATTCATCACGAGATATTTTAAAATAATTAACACTAATTGCTGTGTTTGTTTCCAAAGTCATAAATACACCTAATATCGCAGTAAACACAAAAAATATCGAAATAATTCCATAATCTGAAGGAGTCAAATATCGTGTCAAAACCGGTAATAGAACAAACGGAACCATTTTGTTTAAAATATCTGAAACGGTATATATCGCAGCGTTTTTAACGAACCTACTTTGTATTATTTTTTTCATTAATTAGTTTCAGATGAGAATATAATTATTCTTAAGAACATTTCCTCTTGTAAATTTTTTGTTGATTGGCAATTTGAAAATACTATAATTTTAATATCTATAACTAGAATAGATTATTTTTTAACTAACTGTATCAGGTATCATTTTTTTCACAATATATTTGGTAAGATTTTCGAGTATATTAAAAATAATAGGTGCAAGACTATTTACTCTGGCATTTTCATTTCTATAAAACATATTGGTTATAAATACGATTAACATTCCTAAAAAATAAACAATTCATTTTACAGCTTCGCTTTTCTCAGTCACAATAATCTTGACATAGATTTACAATTATTTGAATGTTATTAAAACTCATTCCTAATAAAATATTAAAACTATAAAAAGATAGACAATAAAAAAAACATCATCAAAAATTCAATCTTTTAATCGAGAAAACCCTTGAAATTCTCAAGGGTTTATTATTTTTTTGATAATGTTTATATCAGTTTATTTACTTAATCAAAAAATAAGAAAATGAGTTCCTATTGAATATTGCAATTGATTGGATACGCTATTTTCTCCTCTTTTGTGTTCACTACTACCAATACCAAATTTAAATGCTGCATTAAGGTTAAAAGCCCATATTCTTGTAAACCAATAATTAAATCCTATACCACCATTTATAGTTATACGGCCAATATCAGGAATATCTAAATAACCATTTTCATCAATCTCTATATGGTCCAAGTCATCCCGTAAAGAATTCTCTTCAAAGGGTTCTGATTTATAAGCTCCTATTTTAGTGTATCCGAAACCTATAAACCCATATGGATCAAACCTGGAAGTATGGAAAAACTCACGCAAATAAAACTTTGTTGCAAAATCTATGGCCATATAACTGGCTTCATAATCTTCAATTATAAAGCCGGTATAGTCTATATTTTTACCTGCAATATATTCATTAAATGATAATATTAGAGCAAAACTTACAAAAACATCATGGTAATATTCGACATTTACCGTAAGTGGATTACTAAAATTCCAGTTTTCACTTGTATTAAAATCATTAAATTGACTACCTGAATCATCTATAACATTTACACCAACCCCGATACTCCAGTTTCCATCGTACGAATCATTTATTTTTTGATCTTTTAATTTAACTTTAGTTGAAACCTTTTTATCTGTTGTTTGATCTTCTTCTAAAATATTCTCATCTGTCGACTGAGCATTTACCAAGCCAACCCAAATGCTCACAAACACGAGGAGCAACATATATTTTTTTAAATTCATGATCAGCTATTATTTAGTGTTCAAAACTACAATAAATTATTTTTACGCTAAATATTAATTTATAAGTACTATTCCTAGAATAAATATTTATTAATTAAATTAATTCAAGCTCACATTTCAATATTTCTTTATAGAAATCGTTATTAATTAAACCATACCATAAATATTAAGAAATATGAAGAGTTCAATAAAAATTTTGTTTTTTGTTTTTGCAGTAGGCCTTTTTGTAACTTCCTGTAATACAGGTAAAAACCTTTATGTAAAAGGTAATTATTACGAGGCTGTAATACGATCTGTTGAAAAACTAAGAAAAAGTCCAAATAATAAAAATGCCCGAGAAACTCTGGCAAATGCGTATCCAAATGCGGTAGATACTTTTTTGGATCAATTAGAAAATAACAAAAATTCTGAATTTAGAAATACCAATGCGGTTTATACCTATCAAAAACTCAATGGTATGTATGAGACCATTCAAAGATCTCCGGCTGCAAAAAATGTTATTGATTATCCTAAAAAATATTATTCACAATTAGATAAAGTAAAACCAAAGGCAGCTCAGGAACAATATTCTGCAGGCTTAAGTCATTTGAATTATGGTGACCGTGAAAATACTAAACAAGCCTATTTCTATTTTTTAGAAGCCGAAAAATTTGTTCCAAATTATAAAGATGTGGCAAATAAAATAGATGAAGCATATAATTTATCCATTCTAAATGTTCTGGCAAATCTTAAACCTGTTCAATCAAGAATATATGATCTTAGCGCTGACATTTTCTATACAGAAGTTAAAAACATTTTCAATCAAATTGAACAAAAGGAATTCATTAGATTCTATACATTAGAACAAGCTAAAAGTATGAACATAGAAAATCCGGATCATTATTTAGAAATCAATTTCGAAGATTTTGTTGTCGGTGAAACCCATATCAAAGAACGCGTTGAAAAAATGGAACGTGACAGCCTTAAAGTGGGGCAAATAACTTTAGATGACGGTACAAAAAAAGATGTTTTTGGCACAGTAAAAGCAACTGTTTCCATATCGAAAATGGAAGTGATCTCTAAAGGCCTGATAAACCTGTCTATCACAAAAAACGGTATGGACAATAAAGATCTGATCTATCAAGATTTTGCAGGTGAATATGTTTGGTTCAATGAATGGGGTAATTATAATGGTGACAAACGAGCCCTAACTGACAATCAAATTGAAATATGCCGTCAAAAAAGAATGAACCCATTACCGCCGCAACAAATGTTTGTTGAATTCACCAAACCAATTCACGATCAATTGCGAAGAAGGTTATTTACTTTTTATAATAATTATTGATTTAAAATAAAATTTAACTTCTTCTAATTCATACGATATAGCATAGAGAATAATTAAACTAATATTGGAATCCTTTTCCAAATGACATTTATTCGAGATTCGACGATGAACGAATCCAATTACCAATCTTATTTCATAGTTGACGAATTGAAATCAAAAAGGAAAAAAATATCACTGTTGATTCAAAATTACTTGGTGATATTGCTCATTTGCTGAAATTCGAATATCTAATATCCAACATTTCTACGAAGTTTTTTAGCATGGATATTTCTCTGGACATTTGTAAATATAAATGCAGGTAACATTCTTTGGTTTGTTTTTCACAAATAATTGCCGATTGAAGCAAAAAATAATTTTTTTACCAAAAATCTTTTATTTATATTAGTACTGTACTAATTCAATTAAATCTAATTTAGATATCATGGGATTGATGTGGCTTATTGTTGGAATAATTACTGGATTAAGTATCTGGATACTTTTTACATTAAATAAAAGTTTCACAATAAATTGGATTGGATGGACAGGTTTAATTGCAGGAATTTTCTTTATTCTCTTTGCCATTGCATGGTCTGTTTCTTCTGTTCTTGAAGGCGTCCCTAGATCAGGCAGTATGGGTGCAATAATGTTTGGCGGAATTGGTTTAATAACTTTAGTATTGACATGGAGGTTTAAAATACAAGCTTTTAAAAAGAATCAAAATATTGATAAAGAAATTGGATCTGAAAAAATAATCGAAGATACAAATGACGGTACAACTTCCAGAAGAAAGTTTTTAGGACTACCGGCACTAGGTGCCTTAAATTTAAAATATGTTATTGGGAGTGTAGTTGGACTAGGAGCTGTAGCTACAAGTGCAATAGCTGTTAAAAAGGCAAAAGGAAAAATTTTAGATGATGTGCCAAACACCATTCAAGATAATTATAAACGTATGGATCAGCGAGGTGTTATACAAGCTTTTGCGCATAGTACGAAACTTCAGGAAGAAAATAAGAACTGGGTAGATGCATGGGAAACAGCGGCAAAAAAAAGAGGAAAAGATTTTAAAGTCAAAGGTAGTTATGAAAAATTTGTTTATGGTAATCCACGCGATGAAGTTGGTTATCGTCAATTGGATTATGCTCTAGCCAGAGGAGGATGGGAAACCAGTATTAAAAGTATATCGGTTACGGTTGCTCCAAATCAAGGTTTTCAATATTGGGATCAGTCAGAAGTAAACAAAAACAAATATATATTCAATTCAAAAACAGAGGCAGCAGAGGCCATTAAAAGTGCGGCCAAATTGTATGGTTCAGATAAAACAGGAATAACAGTTCACGATGTGCGGTGGGATTATGATCCACTATATGACCCTATTGATGAAAAAGTAGTGAGTTGGGACGATTTCCCATTTAAACCAAAAACAGTAATCGTTTGTTTGATCGAAATGGATTATCTGGCTCTATCTACAGCACCTGCAGTTGTAACTGATGGCACGTCAGGACAGGGATATTCTGATATGGTTGTAGTTGCGAGCCATCTTGCAGCTTTTATCCGACATCTTGGATACAACGCTGTGGCCTCGGGTAATGATCTTGGAATGAGTGTGGCCTATGCAGTAGCAGCAGGTTTAGGGGAAGTGTCAAGAGCAGGTTGGTTAATTTCTCCTGATCTGGGACCTAAAGTTAGAATATGTAAAGTTTATACTGATTTTGAATTTGTTGAATATGACAAACCGAGAGATTATAGTATAACTAATTTTTGTATTCATTGTAAAAGATGTGCTGATGCTTGTCCGTCAGAAGCAATTACCTTTGAAGATGAACCTACTTTCGGCCCAACATTTGAAAATTCAGATGACCCTGATTACAATTGGAGCAGTCATTCAGGCGTATTAAAATGGCATAGCGATTCTAAAAAGTGTTATGAATTTTGGACGGAAAATGGTGGATCATGCAGTTCATGTATTGCAGCATGTCCATACAACAAACCAGACTTTTGGCATCATGATCTTATAGATACTTCAAATGTTGTTTTACCAGGTCAGGCTCATTACATTATGAAAGAAATGGATAAAGTCTTCGGTTATGGCAATGTAAATGATCCAATCAAAGTTGGTAAATTCTGGAAATCTGGGAGTTAATAAATTTATTAACCGCTAATAGTTAAATGAGCAATAAGCAAAAACTTAAAAATAAAAAATCCTTTAAATGGCAAGTCAATGATAGCCTGATCTTAGGTGTTGTGATTCTTTTTATATTAAGCTGGTTAATAGGGAAACAATATTTTACCGCTCACATTGATCCTTTTTTTAAAAAATCATGGCCAGAAGCTGAATCATACCAAAATGTGACAGAAGAATATGCTGAAGTTTTTGATAAAAACGATTTGTTAATTGGCTATATGGCAAAAGGTATTGGCGAAGGCTATGGTGGTCCATTAACTGTTGGTATTGCGATTGATACTGTTGGAAATATAAGATCTATGGCGGTAATGGAATATCGTGAAACACCTTCCTTTTTTCAAAAAGTATTAAACAAAGGCTTACTTAAAAAACTAGTTCAACGAAGTGTATATGACACTATTCCATTTACAAAACTTGTTGATGGTGTAACCGGAGCTACTTTTACCTATCGTGCAATTACCAAATCTGTTGAAAGTGCAGTAAATACAGTTGCAGCACAAAGTTTTGATATAAAACTTCCTGACAAAAAGAAAAAGATTATTTTTGGATTACCTGAAATTATATTAATTGCATTGTTTACCGTTGCAGTTTTAAGAAGAAAATTTTTAAAAGGCAAAAACAGCAAACGGATGCGGTGGGTGACACTTATTGGAGGACTAGTTTTTCTAGGTTTTGTTTATAACCGTTCTTTTGTTTTAGCAGATATTAATATGGTCTTTTTAGGTTACTTACCCGATTGGCATAGTCATTTGTACTGGTATATTTTAATTATTGGATTATTGTTATTCAAATCAAAAGAAAATTGGAATACTTATTGTTATGACTTTTGTCCCTTTGGTGCCTGTCAGGAAGTTTTAGCTCAAATTGGCGGAGCTAAGAACAGACCTGTACAATGGCCAAAAGTATTGTTATGGTTGCAAAGATCTCTTGCCATTGCCGCTGTTAGTATGGCATTAATATTTAGAAATCCTGGTTTTTCAAGTTTTGAAATATTTGGAACGATGTTCGGTCTTAATGGTAGTAGTTATCAATTTGCTTTATTGGCAATAATTTTGTTAACCTCTCTTTTTATTTACAGACCATGGTGTAACTATCTTTGCCCCTTACACAAAAGAACTTTAGAAGGGTTATTTGACCGAATAAGAAAATATGTAAAACCATTATTTCAAGTAATAACTTAAAGATGGAAAAGAAACTAAAAACATTGTGGTCAGTTATCATTATTATTTGTATGATATTGATTGTAGGTCATTTGATCTGGTCAGCTAATTCAACCGTATTTAATAATGAGAATGTAATAGAACAAACCTTTACTAAAAGGAAATAATATAAACAACAAAACAAGGGCTACAGGAAAAGCTAATAATATGTACTCTGATAAAAGTGGGAATGTGTACCAACGAAATCAAAATGGTGGTTTTGATAATAAATCCAATAAGCAACAACCTACAACTAAGCAACAGTAAGGAGCTCAACAAAAAAAGCAAAGCTCTTCCAATAGATCTAGTCAACAACAACAAAATCTGAATCGATCACATCAAAGCAGAAGCTCCGGTACGCAAAATTACAATCATTCTAGGGCAAGTGGAGCAAGTAGAGGTGGTGGAGGTAGAAGAAGGTAAATATATATCTTAACCTATTATTAGAAATAAAACCTGAAGATTATTGTTTTTTCAGCTTTTATTATTTTAGCACAGATTCAAAATCATGCCAAAAAGTAGCAAATGATTTGGTGACCACTTCAGCTTCATTAATAGTAATCGGAACTTTTAATGCAAGTGGTGCAAATGCCATTGCCATTCGATGATCCTGATAAGTGTCAATGGCAATATTTTTATTTATTTGACTTGATTCTTTTAAATGTAAACTATCATTAGTTACTTCTATATTCGCCCCAAGTTTTGCTAACTCTATTTTTAAAGCAATCAGGCGATCAGTCTCTTTTATTTTTAAAGTGTGTAATCCTGTTAGATCACATGCTTTGCCTAATCCAAAACAAGTAACAGCAATTGTTTGGGCCAGATCAGGTGAATTGACCAGGTTTAGCCTTAATGTATCAATCTCTTTTGCTTGTTTAATCAGCGTAATTGTATTTTCATTAAATGATGTTTTCACACCAAAATGCTTGTAAATCTCTATTAATGAATTATCTCCTTGTAAACTATTATTTTTATAGGATGAAAGTGAAATATTTCCATTTTCACTTAAAGCAACTAAACTATAAAAATAGGAAGCTGAACTCCAATCTGATTCAACAATAATGGTTTTATCCGCAACGTTATTTTTGTGACTAACCTTAATAATATTATCATTCCAACGCGTTTCAATACCCAACTCATTTAATAATGCCAAGGTCATTTTTATATATGGTACAGATGTAACTTTTCCTTTTAACTCAATTTCCAAACCATTTTCTAAAGAAGAAGCTATTAAAAGTAATGCTGAAATATATTGACTACTGACATTACCATTTATACTTAGTTTATTTATACTTAGTTTTTTCCCATTAATTCTTATTGGAGGATAACCAACCTTGTCTATATATTGGATATCTGCCCCGATACATTGTAATGCTTCGACCAATATTTTTATAGGACGGTTTTGCATTCGATCAGACCCGGTCAAAATCACTTTCCTACCTTCAATCATTGAGAGGTATGCAGTTAAAAAACGCATAGCAGTTCCGGCATGACCGATATCTATTAGCTCTTTCTCTGAATCCAAAGCTTCTTGTAAATGACTCGTATCATCTGAATTTGATATGTTTTTCAATAGGATATTCGAAAATATTTTTTGTAAAATTAACAATCTGTTCGATTCACTTTTAGAACCTGAAACGGCTATACTACCATTAACGTTCTTTGAAAAATAATGGAAGGATTTGTTCAAAATTATTTTGTTTTTTTTCGCTTTCGTTTAAAATAAAAAGTCATGATTATGCCATAAATCAGTGCAGCAATAAGTTTACGAATAATGTATTTTGAATTGTACATGTTTAACAAAGCATCATCAAATGATAGTACAGTTAAACTATACAAAAATTCAATTATAATTACTATTACTAAAAATACAATCGAAGTTACTAGCACTGTTTTAGCGAATGAGAAGTCTTTAAATTTTTGACCCATATTATTTTAATTTTTTGTTATTATGATGCCTGTCGTGATCGCGATTTGCTTTAATCTCTAATTTTTTATCAAATGACTTTTGAAGATCTATACCAGTTTGATTAGCCAAACAAAGTACAACAAACATAACATCTGCCAACTCTTCACCCAGATCTTTGTTCTTGTCGCTTTCTTTTTCGCTCTGCTCTCCATACCGGCGTGCAATAATTCGAGCAACTTCACCAACTTCTTCTGTCAATTGTGCCATATTGGTCAGCTCATTAAAATACCGAACACCATGATTTTTTATCCAGTTATCTACGTCTAGTTGCGCGTTTTTGATTTTCATTATATTATTATTTGAATGACAAATATACATAAAAGTAAAAAGCGAAAAAGATTAAAATCTAAGTTTAAAAAAACTAAAACTCTAACATCCTTATAAATTTTTTTCTTGCAACCTCTTCGGCACCTAAGCTTGCCAAATGATCATTATATACCTGACAATCAATAAATTTATAATTTTCCTTTTCTAATTTCTGAATGAGATAGATAAAAGCAATCTTAGAAGCGTTGTTCACCATGCTAAACATACTTTCCCCGCAAAATACATTTCCAAGATCAATACCGTATAAGCCACCCACCAATTTATTGTTTTGCCATACTTCAACCGATTTAGCTACACCTAATTTATGTAATTTGATGTAAGCTTTTTGCATAGCTTCAGTTATCCATGTTCCTGACTGACCTTTTCTATCAGCAGTTTTACACCGAGAAATTACTTTTTCAAAACTTTGATCAAAAGTTATCCTAAAATCTTCTGTACGAAGCACCTTTCGCATACTTTTAGATATCTTTAATCTGCTTGGATAAAGAATCATTCTCGGGTCAGGACTATACCAAATAATAGGCTCTCCTTCATTGTACCAAGGGAATATTCCGGATTTATAAGCTAATAATAATCTTTCAACAGTTAAATCACCACCTATTGCAACGATACCCTCCGTACTGGATGTTTCTACATCCGGAAAAATTAATTCTTTGCCTAAAAAGATCATAGTTAAAAATATGTTCTGTACTATTATTTTGGTCTGAAAAAATTTATTGGTTTTTTTCGAATTCTCGTATATAATCAATGATCAGTTGCTGTGGAAATTGAGTTGTTCGGTCAGGATTCCCGGGCCAGTTTCCGCCAACTGCAACATTTAATATCAGAAAGAAGTTTTTATTAAAAGGATATGGCATTCCTTGAGTATCACGAGAATTAAAATCAAATATTAATATATCATCAACAAAAAACCACATTTGATCAACCTCTCTTATCACAGAAAAAACATGAAACCTCTCATTAAAAAGTTCATTTATTATCGCATAATTTTCGCCCTTATATTTATGGTTTGGAAAATCACTGCCAAAATGAACTGTTGCATGACTTGTTGATGCGTGATTTCCAATCAATTCCATAATATCAATTTCGCCGCAAGCAGGCCAGCCTATTTCATCAATATTGTTTCCTAGCATCCAAATTGCAGGCCAGATTCCCTGACCATAAGGCAATTTTGCTCTAATGTCAATACGGCCAAATCCAAATGATTTTTTATTTTTAGTGATAATTCTTGCCGATGTAAATTCCTTTCCATTTTGATAATCATCATGAGCCTCAATAATTAACTGACTGTTTTCAACTCTTGAGTTTATAGTTGCATCTGTATAATACTGAATTTCATTATTTCCCCATCCATTAATACCATTACCAATTTCATAAGTCCACCAATTCTTATTTACCTCATTTTCATCAAATTCATCCCTCCAAACTAATTTCCATCCTTCATATGATTCTGGAGTAATGTAATCGTTAACACTGTAAGGAAGCATAGTATCATCATTTTTAATGATAATTAATGCTTCCGTTTGGCTAAATTCAATTTTATTGATTGGATCAAATTTTAGGCGAAATACCTCATCACCTTCTTTGATGTTATCTGAAATTATTTCAATAGAAATTGTAACTGACTTACTATTTTTAGGAATAATTATTTGACCTTCACTTTTTATATAATCCATGCTTTGAAAGGCAGATGCATCTTCAGTATAATAATTTATTAAAATATCTTCAGATGCTTTTTCACTTAAACTGACCGTAAAATCAAGTATATTGTCACCACCATTTCCTTCATCAACAACCATATCATTTATTATAATAAATGTTGTTTTTAATTGTTTACTATCTGATGAGAGACAGTTACTAAAGGAAATAAGTATTGCTAATATAATGATCGTTTTAAGCATAAAGTGTATTTGAAACAATCAAAATCATAAATTAAAAGGGCAGGTCGTCTGGTTCACTGTCATCAACACTGGTTGCCGGTTCAAATGTTTCTGTTGCAACGGGAGGAACACTTGCATCTTGCAGTTTTTCAACTCTCCAGCCTTGGATAGAGTTAAAATATTTAGCTTCACCTTCAGGATTAATCCATTCTCTACCACGTAAATTTATACTCACTTTTACATCTTCGCCAACATTGAAATTATTCAATAGATCACATTTATCCTGAATAAACTCGATCATTAACATTTGTGGATATTGCTCATCTGTGGTAACTACCATTTCGCGCTTTCTAAATCCGTTAGTACCAAATGTCTTTGTTTCGTCAATCTTTTTAATTTTTCCAGTTACTTCCATTTCTACTGTATATTCTTTTTGTTAATACTCAAAAGTACTTTCCAGGCACTTTCTACTTCATTCTTATTTAATAATTCTTGAGCAAATTTATGATTTTCATTTAAATTTGTGGTACAATATTTTGAATTGTCTTTCATAAACTTATCAACATCATCAAAAGAAGGTAATAAAGCAACATTTCCTAACATACCCAGATCATTTCCAGTTAAAACCTTGCTTTTCTTAATTTCCATTGGTAATGCGTCAACACCAATACCTTTGGTTTGTAGTGGCTTGGGGATCTCAAAAAAACTATTTTTAGCGCGGCTATAAAAACTTCCTCCGGCTCTTGCCACCAGATCTAATTTAACCTGATTAATAGCATCATTTTCATCTAAAATATTTTCATTTATATGCATACACACAACCTCACAGATAATTAAATTTCCTGCACCTCCTTCTTTGCCCAATTCAATTATTTCATTGACCTTACACTCAAATTGTACCGGAGATTCTGCAACTCTAAATGGTTTTATTTTTTCAGATTTCAACATGGTAAATCCAGCTTTATCAAATTCATTAACAGTCTTTCCATATTCAGTACTTGACAATGATGTTTGATGTACCATATCATAGGTCACAACATTAATTACCACTTCTTTTGTTAGTTTGGCATTTTCAAACGTATGTTTTACCGTATTATCTCTTACTCTTCTTGCAGGTGAAAAAATTAAAATTGGCGGATTTGCACTAAACACATTAAAAAAGCTAAAAGGGGATAAATTGGGATTTCCATTTTCATCTAAAGTACTTGCCAGGGCAATTGGTCTTGGAGCAATAGATGACAATAAATAACCGTGTAACTTAGATGTTTCCGTTTTTTGAGGAATAATTGTTAACAATTGACGTATTTTTTTAACAAAAATAGCTATTATTTCTTTTATATATAATAACCTTCTTAGTTTTAAGTTCTATACCAAATGAATTTCGGATAAGGCCATTTAAAATTAGAATTATTTCATTATGATATTCATTTGGTTTAAGTCAGGAATATTTTATATTTGCCTTAATGATTCACCTCCCTACCAATAAAATACTCATCAAATGGTTGCTAATTTTAGCATCATTTTTAATTGTTACCTCTATTTTATGGAATACAAATCAGTTCTTTAAAAAATTTAAAAACCAAGAACGGTTAAAAATGGAAGTTTTAGCAAGAGCTTATGAAAATTTTAATAATGCTGATTTGGATATAGATGTCTCCTTAGAAGAAAAAATTATCCAAAGTAATAAAAGCATCCCCATGATCATTACCTTTGAAAATGGCGATATCAACAGATGGGCAAATCTGGATGTTGAAAATTCAAAAAAATTCACTTCTTTACCAGTTGATGATCGATTATATTTAAGCAGACAATTAAATCAAATGATCGAAGACAACGAACCTTTAATTGTTAATTTTCAGTTAGATAACGTCAATATTCAAGAGAAGATCTATTATAGGGATTCTGATTTGTTAAGCAAATTACAATATTATCCATTAGGCTTATTATTAATTTTGTTTTTATTCGGCACCATTATTTATTTGGCTTTTCAATCGAATAAAATTGCCGAACAAAATAAGCTTTGGGCAGGTATGGCAAAAGAAACTGCACATCAAATCGGCACTCCATTATCTTCACTTTTAGGTTGGGTTGAACTTTTAAGACTTGAAAATGCAAGTGAAGAAACCGTTTCAGAAATTGAAAAGGATGTATCAAGATTAAATACTATTGCAGATCGATTCTCAAAAATTGGTTCTATTCCAAAATTATCAAAATATGATATAATTGAAGAAACCAAAACTGCATTTGATTATATTCAGTCAAGAAGTTTTAAACAAATAGAATTTAATTTTAACGTAAATGATAACAAACCAATATTTGTAAATTTAAATTTACAATTATACAGTTGGGTGATTGAAAATTTAGTGAAAAATGCAATTGATGCCATGCAAGGAAAAGGAGAACTCAATATAAGTGTTCATCATGACAATTCAAATGCAATAATTACGGTTACCGACTCTGGAAAAGGTATAGCAAAACGATTGCATAAAAAAATATTTGAGCCTGGTTACACTACTAAAAAAAGAGGCTGGGGGCTTGGATTATCCCTTACGAAACGTATAATTGATGATTATCATAAAGGAAGGATTTATGTTAAAAAATCGGAAATAGGTAAAGGAACTACTTTTTTAATTCAGCTTAAAACTGTTGACCGGCGGAATTTTTATACATCCTGATGATATTCAAAATGCTAAAAATTTTTAAAAATTTCATTTGCAATTTCTTCGAATTCTTCAGAACTTAATTTTTCTTTTTTGGAGAAAGTGGCATCTGCCATAGTATGCAATGGAATTAGATGCACGTGTACATGCGGAACTTCCAAACCAATAACCGTCATCCCAACTCTTTCACAAGGCACGGCTCTTTCAATAGCTTTGGCAACCTTATAAGAAAATTGCATCAAATTTAGATACGATTTTTCATCAAGATCAAAAATTCTATTTTCTTCTTTTTTCGGAACAACCAAAGTATGACCTTTAGCATTTG
>PVMK01151589.1_pt1 | contig 38257 bp, 34 predicted proteins | sample 1853481 | NCBI WGS metagenome assembly PVMK01 (sample SAMN08533507, study PRJNA380276) | Marine sediment metagenome, whole genome shotgun sequencing project.
TGACGATCGGCCATATCCATGAGCACGCGCTCACGCTCACCCATAATGCCCAGGGCCTCACGTTTCTTGTCAATGTGGTCTATCATCATGGCGGCCATCTCGTAAGGATCGGTGGCAAAACCCCACTTGCCCAGGCCCTGCTTCTCCATACCGTCAAAGAGCAACTTGTGAAACTTGGTCTCAGCTATGGATGGGAAAGTTACGCCAAAGACCGTAAATATCCCTGAAGCCACAACATACTGGCCAATGGCAAGGGCCTTCTCGCTGTAATACTCGGGGGCGCAACCGGCCACCGGCAAATCGGCAATGCTGTCACCCAGACCACCTGTTTTTACCATCTCAGCACAAGCAATCAGGATCCGGCTGTTATCCACACAGGCACCCAGGCCCAATACCGGAGGCATACCAACGGTCTCACAAACCTCCTGCAAACCATCTCCAGCCAGAACTGAGGCATCAGGCTTCATCAATCCAGCCTTGGCCAGAGCTATTTGGGCACAGCCAGTTTGGACCACCAGGACATCATTTTTGATCAGTTCTTTTACCAGCTCAACATGCACGTGGTCCTGACGCACCCTGGGGTTGTTGCAGCCCACGACGGCTGCTACTCCCCGAATCCTACCGTTGATGATGTTGTCATTGAGGGGCACGTAGGAAGCCCTGAAGGTCCCGCCCAGCATGTAGTTGATATACTCGTGGCTGAAGCCGTGAATCCCCAAAGACTTGTTCTTTGGAATCACGATCTTGGCCGTGCGGTTTTTGAACCTGGTGATGGCACTCTTCACTATCTTGTCTGTGCACTGGCGGGGTTTGTGCTCATGAAACTCGATGTGGTCAGCACCTGCAATCTTGGCCCTGGGGTTAGTGGTGAAGAATTTGGTGCCGTAACACTCCGCCAAAGGTGCCAGGGCTGGCATAATGCACTGCACATCCACCCCCATGGCATCCACCGCACCGGTAATCAAAACCGCCTCGGTGCTCATAAAATTGCCCGCATGGGGGATCCCGTGCCTGCTCAACACCTCGAGACCTGAGCAGCACATTCCCACAATATTAATTCCTTCGGCTCCAGCTGCCTCTGCCTCTTTCAACAACTTGGGATCATTTGCCGAAGCAATAATGGACTCGAACAGGTTGGGCTCATGGCCGTGAATGATGACGTTAACCTGCTTCTCATCCAAAACACCCATGTCCACTCCGGCCAGTACCGGACTCGGCGTACCGAAAAGGATGTCACAGATCTCGGTGGCCACCATGGAACCACCCCATCCATCGGCAAGGGCTGTTCGGGAACACTGCTTCACCATGTTCTCGTAGTCCTGATCCACACCCATGTGGGTCCGGTGCATGATCTCCATGATCTCACGCATGGCGCCCCGGGGCACGATTCCCAACTCTCGCCACTTCTCCAGGGTCTTGGGCGGTACCCGTTTGGCAAAGGGAATCTCTCCTTCCACCTGAGTGTAGGTCCTCTCCAACTCCTGGTAAAGATCCGTGGCTACCTCTTTGAGCTCACGACCCGCGGTCTCGATGCCGATTGATTCCGCCACATCCATCAGCTTCTGCTCGTCTTTGATCTGGTAATCCGTGATCTTACCCTGAACCACCTCACGAAACACATCCAGCATGACCATGCCGTGGTCCGTGTGGGCAGCCATACCAGCAGCAATCATTCGAGCAAAGTTTCTCGAAGCAATGGTGTCGATGGAGGCACCGCAGACGCCTGTTTTGGCATAAGGATCCTTGGACGATAACCGGCAAGGGCCCATGGCGCAGTGCTTGCAACAGGCAGAGTCCTTCCCAATGGGACAGGCTTTCATGTCCGCCGCCCGGTGAAAAGCAGTCTCTACTCCGTCTTCCGCTGCCTTGCGCAGCATCTGCTGGGTTGATTTGCAGATGGTTACCTGCGCAATCGGCAGCTCCTTCTTCTTTTTCTCTTTTACCTCTGTTACTTCTTCTGTCATGTTGTTCTCCTTAGAAAGTGTGGATAACTTTGCTCCCTGGATTTTGGTAGCGAAAAGTTGAGGCCATCTAGATTGTTTGGGGAAGTGGAAGAGTCTAAGCTTTAAGAGCAGTAATCGTGCCATAGTGGTGAATTTGAAAATTCATTAAATATTAAGTAGTTGTAACCCACGTATGAATCAATTTCAGACCGGGTTATGCCATTTTGGAATTCCACTATTCCATTTTGGATCAGTAGTTAAGGGCCAGATAAAAAGGGGTTCTATGAACCCGAGATTCTTTGCTTCTATAGTGCAAATATGATTGATCGAAAAATTATTAGGCTCTGCCGAGAATTTGTTGACTTAAGTCATGTTTGTCCTTTCGGTGATGTTGTAATTCTTATGGCACCACAAAAAACTAGAGTCACCCTGCTGGGCAACCGTAGGAACAAGTCCCGGATCAAACGGTAGTCCAAGCGCATTTTCAATCCGGTTGGGATTAAAGGATCATTCGGGCTAGCTACTTCAGTAAGCATTTGATTCGAACCTTCCCTTGACTTATGTCATAGTGTACTGGCATCTTAGATTGTTAGTTAAGGACAGTATTGTTAACCCCAACGATTTAAACTTGTTAAAGGTTATACTATCAACCAATTAGAAAGGAGTGTAGATGATGTTTTGTTATCAGTGTGAGCAGACCGCAAAAGGTGAGGGATGCACCAAGGTGGGTGTATGCGGGAAGCAACCAGAGGTGGCCGCCCTTCAGGACCAACTCATGTACGCCGTTATCGGGTTATCCCAGTATGCGGTTGAGGGGGCCAAGGTGGGGATCAACGAGCGGGATATCAATGTTTTCACCTGTGAAGCCACTTTCTCCACCTTGACCAATGTGGATTTCGACCCTGACCGTTTCGTGGAGTTAATCAACCAGGCGGTAGAAAAGCGGGAGCAGTTAAAGGAGAAAGTCAAGGCTGCAGGCGGCAACGTGGGCCTCCCTGAAGGGCCTGCCACTTTCAAGCCGGAATCCACTTTGGAAGAATTGGTTAAGCAGGGTGAGGCTGTTGGCCTCAACTCCTATCCCAGTGCCAATCCCGACATTCTTTCCCTGAAGCACATCTTGCTTTTCGGTCTTAAGGGCGTAGCAGCCTACGCTGATCATGCCCAGATTCTCGGGCAGGAGGATGATGCGGTCTATAGTTTTGTCCATGAAGGTCTGGCTGCCATCTACAGGGAGGATTTGGGCCTCGAAGATTGGATTGGTCTGGTACTTAAGTGCGGTGAGGTCAACCTGAGGACCATGGAACTGCTGGATGCCGGAAACACCGGAACCTACGGCCATCCGGTGCCGACCAAGGTTCCCCTGGGAGCTAAGAAAGGCAAGGCCATCCTGGTCTCGGGACATGACCTCAAGGATCTGGAGGAAATTCTCAAGCAAACAGAGGGCAAGGGTATCAACGTTTACAGTCACGGTGAGATGCTTCCCTGTCATGGCTACCCCGAGTTAAAGAAATATGAGCATTTTTACGGCCATTATGGCACGGCCTGGCAGAATCAGGGCAAAGAGTTTTCCCAGTTCCCTGGCGCCATTTTGATGACTACCAACTGTATCCAGAAACCAAAGGACGTGTACAGAGACAACATCTTCACCTGTGGTCTGGTGGGATGGCCTGGAATAGCCCATATATCCGACCGCAATTTTCAGCTGGTCATCGATCGAGCCCTTACTCTACCCGGCTTCCAGGAGGATGTGAACGGCCGCTCAGTTATGGTAGGTTTCGCCAGAAATACAGTTTTAGGGGTGGCAGACAAGGTAATCGAAGCAGTAAAGGCTAAAGACATCCGTCACTTTTTTGTGGTGGCAGGCTGCGATGGAGCCAAGCCCGGGCGCAACTATTATACCGAGTTTGTGGAAAATGTTCCCCAGGACTGCATGGTACTGACCTTTGCCTGCGGCAAGTTTCGCTTCTTCGACAAAGACCTGGGCGATATCGGCGGCATTCCGAGATTATTAGACGTGGGCCAGTGCAATGACGCCTTTTCAGCAATTCAGATAGCAGTGGCCCTGGCCAATGCTTTTGAAGTAGGTGTCAACGACCTGCCACTTTCTATTATTTGCTCCTGGTATGAGCAGAAAGCCGTGGCAATTCTCCTGTCCTTGCTTCATCTGGGAATCAAGGACATTCGCCTCGGGCCATCGCTGCCGGCCTTTATCTCACCCAATGTGCTCGATGTCCTGGTGAAGAACTTTGACATCAAGCCCATCACCACGGTGGACGAAGACCTAAAGGCGATTTTGGGATAATGTGGGAACAAATCCCCCTAAATCCCCCTTTACAAAAGGGGGACTGGGGGGGATTTTGGAGGACGACGTTAGTCCGCGCCCAGTAGTAGGTCGGGTGGTTCCGCGAAAGCGGGTTCACCCGACAATTGAGATAAATCTTAATTGTTTTGGCCTCGCGGGAGGGGGTAGGCCCCTCCCCTACTCTTACCACATTTCACATCCGTAATTGTAATCCCACCCACAAAAAGAAAATCTGCCCCATTTGACTTAAGTCAAAGAAAAAAACTATCCATCTAGTATGAATTAAATATCTTCATGCTCTATCAAGAGTTCTCTGCATTGGCATCAGGGAATGAGGTGGCTCCTATGACTTATGATCCAGGTCTTGTGTGCCGGGAATGTAGTGGGGAGCATTTAGACAAGCCCAATTATGCCTGCGAGGAACAACGGGCCCTGAACCCACCTTTGCTGTCTTCGGATAGGGTCAAAGTATATTGTAGTGGGCGGTTTGCAGTCCAGAATGAGTTCGAGAGCCAAATCAAATCCTTTGAAAAAGAAGCCTGGGAGAATTGCTACTCTGCCATTCAGGCTATGAAGGAGGTAAAACCTTCCAATTGGTTTAATAGATTACTAGAGGACAGAATTGTCCCGGCGCTCAGACGAATCGGGTTTGACACACAGTTCGCTCGGGCGCTTTTTAAAATGGCAGCGGATGCCTGGCAATTGATGGGTCCGATAAGCGATGAAGACATCCACTTTCACCCGGCTCTGTTTAAGGATATCGAAGAAATACGCAGGGGTACCTTAGAGAAGGCAAAGAGAAATTCTGAATGCCTTTCACTGTTGGCGGAAGTGAAACCTCAGGATCTACGCTTCCGCGTGCAGGCAGGAATGGGTCCTCGGGATCTTTTTTCGTTGCTGGAAGATATTTGTACCTCATGGATAATCCTGCCTCGTGTATACGATCATTTAGAAAAGCATCATTCGCAATGTCTGCTGGGCTATCTCAAGTATCTGGACAGCGAGACGAATTCGGAGTTTAGGAAAGTTCTAGCACGAAACACCATAGAATTTGTGGGCAACTATACCCTAAAGTATATCAGCGAAATTCATCCAAGAGATTCAATGGTGGATGGACTATTTTGGGGATATGCAGCGATGTTTTGGCGAAACCTTAGAAAGCCGCCTGAAGGTTTCGAAGACGCAGGAATTTTCGAAAATTTCCTTCATTGGGCGAAGATGTTTCGGAACAGATCTGCCTCAATAAGTCGAAACATGGCTAGGATGATTGAGAGCATGGAAGAGGCGAAGGAAGAGGCTCTGCCGAATGTGGATGCTTTTGGTCTGGCGCGTGATAGCAGTGATGATGTGGGTCGATTTTTGGTTACTCTGCGGCATGGTCATCCAGGGATAAAAGCTGGAGTTAGATATTTCGGAATTGGTGGGTCGTTACTCAAGGATGCTACCGATGGCCGATTGCCATATGTTTCGGTGCCAACCGCACTGAGTGCGCTTTTTCGAGAAGTCAAGCGTAATTATCCGATGGAAACGTCTAGGACTAAAAAATCTGTCCGACAGTTTCTATTGCAGCTCAGAGCAGAATTTGATACTAAACCAATAGAAATGGCCCATGCCGGATACGAAGCATCAGAGCAACTCAGATTCGTGGGGCCGCGTGTATTAGGTATGATAAATGACTTAATCGGCTTAGCATCATAAATGCATGGTTGAAAACCGAAAGCCCGGCTGAAAAAGGCTGAAGAAACAACAAGGAGTAGAAAATGGCCAAAATTGTATCCGATGACCTGGTGATAAAAATTGCCCGTAAAGGGGAAGAGAAGATTCATGACCTTGGCAGGCTGTTTAATGAAAACCCCAACCGCGTGATATCGATTGTTGGAACGGTAAACGAGGACGGAACGCCAAACACTGCCCCCATGTCGCTTTTTTATTCACCGGATGAGAAAACCATCATTGCTGGGATGGTGAAGACATCTCAGACTGTTGCGAACATCAAAAGGAATGGTCACCTGATAATAGAAGTCTTATCTGAGGGAGATATCTCATTCGGTATTTTGGGACGAGGGGAAGTTATAAAAGAGCCCCTTGATTGCAGCGACGCTACTCTTGCAATCAAGGTCGAAGTAAAAGGCGTCAAGAGGGATACCTCGCCAGCCCAGATAATCACCTCGGGTCCCAGGTCTACTCCAAGATCAGAAAAGGCGGTGGAGTATGAAAAGTCGGTAATGCAGGAAATCACTCAGATGAAGCTGTAAGCATTAACCAAGATTTTCAGGAGTCCCAAGGCTAATGAGTAGAAAACGAGGCAGTGAAGATACTGCTGACAATTGCCGCCCGGTAGATATTTCAGATGATGATATCTACGATGCCATGAAAGAGATCCCTGGATACCTGGATATAACCCCAGGGGATTTCAAAGAGGTCTACCGCTTTGCTTATCAACATGCTGTTGAACGGTTCAGTTCAGTTAAAGCCGGCGCTGCTATGGTCAGAGAAGTGATTTCTGTAACCAGAAAAACACCATTGGTTCAGGTTGCAGAGGCTATGGCCCGTCATGGAGTTTCCGGTGTTCCAGTGGTTGAGGAAGGAGAAAGGGTTGTCGGAGTTATTTCTGAAAAGGACTTTCTAACACGCATGGGTGAACAAGATGCAAAGACCTTTATGGGTGTTGTGGCGGAATGTCTCAAGGGTCTAGGATGCGTGGCAGTCTCCATTAGGGGACAGAATGCTGAAGACATTATGACCTCACCCGCTGTTACGGTAAATGAAGAGACCCCTATTATGGAAATTGCAAATATTTTTACAGAAAAGAACATAAATAGAGTCCCGGTAATAAACCAGCAAGATCGTTTAGTAGGTATTATCACAAGGGCAGACGTGGTAGGTAATCGTTTGTAAGAACGATGACCTGGATCTGTGTGCAATTCTGTTTTGTTCCGAATCCAGCCAACAGCCTCCTTATAATTTCTTATCCATGAATAGACTGACAAACTACTTCAGCAAGATGAAGGGGACAACCAAGAGTCCTCCAAAGGTCAGCCTGTCTGAAATCATCTGGTCATGGATAGGCGCATTTTTTGGTATCGGTGCGGTCGCATATATCAACTACAATATTATCGAAGGGACAGACCTGGTAATGGTCATAGGGTCTTTTGGCGCCTCTGCAGTGCTTCTATATGGCGCATACAAAAGTCCTCTAGCTCAGCCAAGGAACCTTATCGGTGGACATATTATCTCTGGAATTATTGGCGTCACCTGTTACCAACTGCTGTATACGCACATGTGGGTCGCAGCTGCTGTAGCTGTGGCCACAGCAATAGCAGCCATGCATGCCACCAAAACGCTCCATCCCCCGGGTGGTGCTACTGCTTTAATTGCTGTAATCGGCAGCCAAAAGATTCATGCACTTGGCTACCTGTATGCCATTGTCCCGGCTGGACTCGGGGCATTAGTCATGTTAGTGGTTGCACTTCTGGTAAACAATATACCCAATACCCGCAGATACCCGGAATTCTGGTTGTAATTGAAGGTAGGTTTAAAGAACGTAGATGGTTGTCTCTTTGGGGATGTATTTGCAAGATCAGACCTTAGATTCGGTTGGTGAGTGATGAATTGGTCATGTCCTAACCAAATAGATGGCCACTGTGAGAAATTAGAAAAGCCATGCCATCCTGTGCAGGAAGGCTGTGTACTGGAAGGCAAGGTGAAGATTATGGGCGAGCAGGAACAAACTGAAGAATATGATGAAGATGGTTTTTTCGAGGGGTCTGCTTGAAATGATAGTTGAATCCCTTAATGTCGGTCTCCCCAAGAAGGAGATATTCGATGGCAAACCAATAACAACAGGAATTTGCAAAAAGCCAGCTTCAGGTCAAGTGACCCTTGGAGCACTTGGTTTTGACGGTGATGGTGTCGGTGATACAAAAAACCACGGCGGCCCTGACAAGGCCATTTGCGTGTACAGCTTAGATCATTATCCTTTTTGGGAGAAGACTTTAGAAATTAAGTTACCTCCTGCTGCCTTCGGTGAAAACCTATCTGTATCTAACCTGAAGGAAGATGATGTCTGTATCGGTGATATTTTTTTGCTCGGTACAGCTGCCGTTCAGATCAGCCAGCCTCGCCAACCCTGCAAGACTCTTGCGGCCCGCTATGGCAGAAATGATTTGGCAAAGCTCGTGGTCAATTCGGGGTTTACCGGTTTTTACTTCAGGGTACTACAAGAGGGTATTGTGGAAATGGGAACCCCTTTGGTTCTTCTGGAAAGAGATCTCCAGGAGATATCTGTGGCTTTTGCGAATCGAATTTTTCATCATGACAGGAATAACCGTGAGGGCATAGAGAGCGTGTTAGCCATCCCTGCCCTCTCTGAGGCCTGGCAGCGTTCTCTTCGAAAAATGAGAGAAAAGTGTAGTTGATTTGTTAAGCTTGCCTTCCTCGTCTAGCCGCATCATTAGACAAAAAAGGAGTTACCTGATGGAGACAGGAAGCCTAGAAGGGTTGTACCAGCAAATCATAGAAGGAGCTCAGGATGCCATCATCTATGCGGATAAAGAAGGCATCATTCGTCTTTGGAACTCGGGAGCTGAAGCTATATTTGGTTATTCGGCGGAAGAGGCCATAGGAGAAACTCTGGATCTTATTGTTCCTGAAAAGATGCGGGAGAGGCACTGGGAAGGATATCGTAAAGTAATGGACACAGGAGTTACCAAGTACGGCAGTGACTTACTGGCGGTTCCAGCGCTGAAGAATGACAACAGTCGCCTTTCTGTGGAATTTACCATTGTTCTTTTGAAAAATGATAGTGGCAAACCCATCGGCACAGCAGCTATTATGCGTGATGTGACTGAACGTTGGCAGAAGGAGAAGGAGCTGAAGAAAAGGTTGGCCGAACTGGAGGAGCGAGAAAAGAAGATGTAAGTTAATGGAAATTCCAAATTACAAATCACAAATAACAAACAAATAACAATGACCGAAATTCAAAATTCCAAACTCCTGAAAGCAGGATACACCTGACATTGCAAAGCTTTCGTTTACAGTACTGGTATTAAAACAGCAGTAGTAATTGATTATTAGAAATTCCAAATGTTTTGGTCATTGGATATTGGAATTTGAGATTTGTTTGTTATTTGTGATTTGTAATTTGGATTTTGTGTCGGATGAATCAAGGTGTTGAGTATCCCATGAAAGAGAAAGGTGGCTTGAACCTATGTCAATTCCTGGAAACCTGCTAACCACAGCTATGGCAGTTATGCCCCATAAGGATGTGGACCGGGCCCTGGAGATGGCCCTGTCACTGGATGTGCCCTTCTGGCCTCAGCTGCCCCTGGTTAACTATTTCGAGGACATGTACGTTCAAGCATCTGAGCATTTCCCTGGAATTCTTCTGGATCTGGAGAAACGCACCTTAAGATTTTCAATGGAGAAATTCGTAGCTGAATTTGAGGAAACCATGGCGCACTTTGATGAACCCGAATATTTCGACATTAGCGAGGAATATTCAGTGGTGTACCACAAGTTTTTGAAGATGGATTTCTCTGATCGCCCGGCCATTAGGGGTCAGATGGAAGGGCCCATCAGTTTCGGCTTCAATGTGGTGGATCAGGATGACCGTCCTATCATTTTTAATGATACTGTTCGACCTTTCCTGATGGAATTTATGGCCAAACGGGTAAATGCACAACTGCACCGTCTCGAGCAATTGAACTCCAATGTCTTCATGTTTATTGACGAGCCCGGTCTACAATTCCTTTTCAGCGCCATGGCAGGGTACGGGGATTTGGCGGCTCGAGAAGACATGGAAAACTTTTTTGCCATGATCGACAGACCCCGCGGCATCCACCTCTGCGGCAATCCTGATTGGGATTTTCTCCTGGGACTGGACATGGACATCCTGTCACTGGATGTCTACAGTAACGGCGAGATCTTCACTCAATACGCAACGTCAATTAAAAAATTCTTGGATCGGGGCGGCAGGCTGGTGTGGGGTATCGTGCCTGCCAATACGGAGCCATTTGAGGAAGAGACTCTAGATAGCCTGGAAAAAAACCTCGCCGAAATCTGGGCTGCCCTGGACAAAAAGGGTATTGACCGGGACTTTCTCCTTTCCCGCAGTATGCTCTCCCCTGCCACCTGCTGTCTGGTAAATCCCGACGGTGAGAAGACGGTGGAAAAGGCCTTTGAGATGACCCGTGAACTCTCCCTGCGTCTTAGGGAGAAATTGGGATTCATTGGTGGGTAAAGAGGGAATGTGGCGAAGGGACAACTCTAGCGGTTTTGGAGTACTGGGGCATTGGAGTGTCAGAAATTCCAAATCACAAATCACAAATATCAAACAAATAACAATGACCAAAATTCGAAATTCCAAACCTGTTTTTTGTTTTGGTCATTGAATATTGGAATTTGAGATTTATTTGTAATTTGGTGCTTGGGATTTGGGATTTCGGAAGGCATGGGGCATGGGGCACAATTCCAATTTCGAATTTATAAATCCCCAATCCGAACTCCCTCTGTGGGCCTCAGGGTCCGGATTCTTTACTTCGTTCATCAAATCTCTGCTCAATTATCAAGGCCGGTTTGAGCAACATGGTGACAACAAATATGCCCAGGGCCAGGATGCCAAGAGTAACACCGATCTCCACCCAACTAGGGGCGTAATCAACTACTTCCCCCATGGGTGACGGGACCAGACCCGGCACAATCAATCCCATGCCTTTTTCAATCCAGATGCCCACAAAGAGCAGAATACAAGCCGGAAAAATCACCTTGGGGTTATTACGGCCCGGGTTAATGGCCAGGGTCAGCGTGGCTATAATATTCATGCTGATCGCGCTCCAGATCCAGGGGACCAGGGCATTGTGACCTTTGAGACCGAAATAGAGGTAGACAGCCGGCAGACTGTGATGGGTGGGAAGGTAGAACTCCTTGAAAATCTCGGAAAAGAGCATAATCAGATTGATTATTGCGGCAACGACAATAATTCGCCGCAGCTTGTTAAATGTCTCGGTCTCAATCTTAAATGTGGTGGTGGTATGAATAATGACCAATACCACGGTTATCAAAGCCGGGCCGGCCGCAAAAGCGGATGCAAGGAACCTGGGACCCATCAAAGGATTGTTCCAGAAAGGCCTGGCCGGAAGCCCCTGAAACAGAAAGGCTGTAACCAAGTGAATTGAAAAGGCCCAGAATATTGAGATAAAAATAAACGGACGGTATTTCCTTTCGTCTGGTTTACGGTTGTGGTAATGACAATAAACGATATAAGCTGGCACCATAAGATTTAAGGCCAGATAGCCGTTTATTACGAGGATATCCCAACACAGTAGCGATGAAGGCCAATTAAAAACCCCGATGCCCGGCAGCAGATGCCATAAATTCTGGGGACCACCGAGATCTGCAGTAATAAACATCATGCACATGACCAGAGCGCCAATGGCTACTCCTTCACCGACGATCACCACCTTGTGCAGATCTTTATCTTTGTAGAGATAGGCAGGTAGAATCAACATAACGGCCGCCGCCGCCACACCCACCAAGAACACAAAATTGGAAATATAAAATCCCCAACTGACTATATTTGACATGTTGGTGGCTGCAAGACCTAAGTTGAATTGAACGGAATAGCAATAAGCCCCATACACCATAAGAGCGACCAAAGAACACAGAAATAACTGGTAGCCTATCCCTCCCGACAGATTCCACGAGATGGTATCTGTAAGAAAAGCTGTCACTTCTTTCCTGGTATCTGTAAAAGATGCTTTCAATTCTTTCTTCGAAAACTTTTTCAACATGATTTTTTCCTGCGCCATCTGCTGGGTTTAATCAAGAAAATACCAGTATTTCGGATCTGTCCTCAGATCCTCCTTTAGCCTGAAGACTTTCTTGTTTTTCAAGACGTATCTGATTTCACTTTTGGGGTCGAGAAGATTTCCAAACACCCTGGCACCGGTGGGGCAAGCCTCGACGCAGGCGGGAAGCCTGCCATTTCTACTCCTCTGCACGCAGAAGGTACATTTTTCCATCTGTCCCTTGGCGCGCATCCTGTTGCCGAGATAGTGTTGCTTCTTGGTCATTTCCTGCAAAGGAACCTGAGGTTCGTTCCAGTTGAAACGACGCCCGTAATAGGGGCAGGCGGCTATACAATACCGGCAACCGATGCACCAGTCATAGTCCACTACGACAATCCCGTCCGGCTCCATCCAGGTGGCCGTTGTGGGGCATGCCTTGACACACGGGGCGTTTTGGCAGTGGAAACACTGAACCCCCATGTAAAAATGATCCTCAACCGGCACTTCATGGAAGTACTTGCCGTCGCCAACATCAGGGGTCATCTCACCGTGTTCCAGCTCAAAGATGCGGATATATTGAGTATTTGACTTCCTATCGAGGTTGTTCTCCTTGACGCAGGCGGCCACGCATTCCATAAAACCTTCACATCGGGTGACATTAAAGGCATAACCGAATAGGACCCCGTCTATCGGCCCCTTTGGAGCTCATCTGGACATCAGCGCCTTTTCTGATCTTGGCTAACCGCTCCAGGCGCCGAACCGTCTCATCCTTTTCCGCCTGGGTCATGAGGCGGTAATTGGTCTTGAAGTATTCCCCCCACCGTAATCCGAGCTCTTCTCTAGAACCAAACAAGCCGCCGCCACATCCGGGTAGCATCGCGGCGCCACCCAGTGCGGCAGCCTTTGCGGCTCCCTTGAGAAAATCTCGTCGCCCGCACTGTTTCTCCGGCAACCGCTTGCTCTGTTCTTGCTTCCGACAATCATTATTTTTCCGGGAATCCATAATGTGTCCCTATTTGGCTAGAGGACTTGAGTATGTGGCAGGCCACCGCTTTTCAAAAAGCGGGGAGTGGGGGTCGTGACAGGACGTACAGGTTCTGACGACCCGTTGGCCAGCCCAGTGGGAGACGCGTTTGCCATGGGCACCTCCCACCCAATCTTTGTTCTGTCTGAAATGGCACTGTCCGCAGATCTGGTAGCTGTGATCCATATCTACTTTGACGCCCTTTTCGGTCACCAAAAAATCGCGCTCATCCTTTTTATGACAGGTGAAACAGGGAAACGGTCTATCCTTGCCACCATGAACCAGGGCGACATCGCCATGGGCCATTTCAGCGGCCTTGGCAACTGTAACTTCTTTGTTATTGTGACATTGACTGCACTTAAAGCGCTCCAGCTTGTCCGTCCGGGTCTGGATCCAGAAAGGTCCCCCCTGGTATAGGGTCTGCACCAGAACAGTATCACCCGGGGGTGGCGCGACTGAACCCACCCTCGCTTCAGCGTCAACTGGGGCGTTCGCGTTCTTGTAGATTTGAACGACACCGCCTTCCCCCGAATAGGCGTACCACCCTGAGAAGATGAGAAACAGAGCAGGCAATATCGCGAAAAGGCAATTTTTGAAGTTTGGTTTCTTCATGATCTCCCCGCTCTATTAGGATCCGGATTTTCGTTGGAACGGTTTGGCGTAAAGATCCGGCACATGACATTGCCGGCAATTCCCTCGCGACGGGTGCTCCACCCGAATGGCTGTGACTGTGCCCGGGCCCCACATGGCAGGCAATACAATTGCCTCTCATCTGAAGATCATGAACAATGGGCGGTGGGGCCCCGGGTAGATACGGTCGGCCCAAACGGGGCGGAGGGACGCTCTGCCAGTCGGTTTCCCTGAAGAGATCGTCCGTTGTAGGCCAGACGTGGCACTGCATGCAACTGACCTGTTCAGCATGGGGTGTAACCGGTGTAGTCCTTTTCAACGTTTCTGTCCAGCCGCCGCTAGCATGGCATGTGAGACACTCAAGCTCCTTTCCGTGTACCTCTACTGGATGTGGGATATATGGCGGGGACCCGGGATATTGTCTGAGCGAGTAATATTCGCTGAGTGTCCGTTCGGTGGACGTGCCCTGCAGATAGTCCCTGGATATCCGCTTATAGTTTACGAAGATGGCAGCCCCGTTCTGATCAAAGTCCTGGCTTTGCGTTTCCACCACCGCTGCCTTTATCTCCTTCGGCTCATAGGAGAGGCCCGAAAGCACGACTAACGGCAAGGCAATGACACAGAGCCCGGCAAACACGAGGAAAAGCTTCCCGATTTTCCGATCTGATTTTTCCATCATGCTCTCTCCAGTTTGACGGCGCATTTTTTATAATCCGGTTGCTTGGATATGGGGCAAAAAGCATCCAGAGTGACCTCGTTTATCAGAAAGTTTTCGTCAAAGAAAGGAACGAAAACCATTCCCTTTGGGGGGTTTCCCCGGCCGTTGATCATTGCATCCATGACCACGGAACCCCTCCTGGAAGTGATCTTGACCTTACTGCCGTTGGTGATACCCATTGCTGTAGCATCGTCACCATTGATCTCCACATAGGATTCGGGAACGGCCCTGTGTAGGATCGGGACGCGCCTGGTCATAGAGCCGGTATGCCAGTGTTCCAGGACCCGGCCGGTATTGAGCCAGAAGGGGTATTCACGGTCAGGCGATTCCGCCGCCGGCTCATAGGGCCGCAGCCATATCCAGGCTCTGCCATCCGGCTTGCCGTAAAAATCGAAACCAGCTCCTTTAGCGGCCGGATCATACTTGGCATTGTAACGCCATTTTGTCTCCAGTCCGTTGACAAAGGGCCATTGAATTCCTGGTCGTGCTTTAAGTTCTTTGTAAGGAGCCATCCGATGCTTGGGAGTATCGTGGAACCGGATGTACTCGTTCCAGCTGTCTTCGATGTAGGTTTTCTGGCTCCACGGAAACTGCTTTTTGAATCCAAGCCTCCTGGCTACTTCAATTATTTGCCAGGTATTGGGCATGGCATCCCCCGGTGGGGAGACGATCTGCTCGTTGTGTTGTGTGCGCCTTTCCGAGTTGCCGAAAAAACCTTCCCTCTCGATCCATAGTGACGAGGGCAGCACCACATCGGCCACATCGGAAGTGGGGGTGGGATATATTTCGGATACCACGATGAACCGGTCTTCCTTTTTAGCCCCGTTGCGGTACCTGTTCAAATTGGGCATCGTGACCATGGGGTTGGTCACCTGTATCCACATGAACCTGATATCTCCGCGGTCAAGTGCCCGGAACATCTCGACAGTATGATAGGTGGGTTTGGGATCGATGTTCTCCACCGGCACCTGCCAGATTTTTGCTGCCAGCTTGCGGGCTCCTTCCTTCATGACGACGCCATGGGGAAGTTTGTGGGTCAGGGTACCCACTTCACGCACCGTACCGCAGGCGCTCGGCTGACCGGTCAGAGAGAAAGGGCTGTTGCCGGGGCTGGAGATCTTGCCCGTTAGGAGATGAATATTGTAGACAAGGTTGTTGATCCAGGTTCCCCGGGTATGCTGGTTCATACCCATGCACCACAATGACATCACCTTCTTGTCCGGGTCCCCGTAAAGGGCCGCCATGTATTTTATGTCTTTGGCGGAAACACCTGATATTTTTTGTACCTTCTCCGGAGTGTAATCCTTGAGGAATTCCTTGTACTGCCTAAAATTAACGGTTTCCGCTTTATCTTTGAACTTGAAATGGTCTTGGGTACCATAGCCGATGTTGGTTTTTCCCTTATGAAAGGACACGTTCTTGTTTACGAAATTCCAATTCACCCACTTGTTGCGGATGATCTCGTAACAGATGGCATTGGCTACGGCCAGATCCGTCTGGGGGTTGAAGATGATCGATTTGTCCGAGGCCTGACTGCTTCGGGTGGTGCGAGTGGCAAAGTCGATGATCTTTACATGTTTCTTACTTTGGCGATTGGCCAGCATTCTTGAAAAAAGGACAGGATGCATCTCGGCCATATTGTTGCCCCAGGTGATGAAGACGTCGGCGTGATCGAAGTCGTCATAACAGCCCATGGGCTCGTCCAGGCCGAAACTGGTTAAAAACCCCGTTACCGCACTTGCCATGCAGAGACGGGCGTTTGCTTCCACATTGTTGGTGCCGATACAACCTTTAAATAGCTTGGACGCTGCATAGCCGTCGGTAATCGACCATTGCCCGGACCCGTATATGGATACGGCGTCCTTTCCGTGGCTTTTGATTGTATCTTGCATCTTTTTGGCCACCAGATCGAGGGCCTCTTTCATGGAAACCTCGACCATCTTTCCATTTTTTCTGACCAGCGCTTTTGTGAATCTGTCCTTGCCATAAAGAATCTGCACGGAATGATAGCCCTTTACGCAACACAACCCCTTATTGACAGTGCAGTTGGGGTCGCCTTTTACGGCCACGGCCCGATCGCCGGAAACCCCGACCAAAAGGCCGCATCCGGTGCCGCAAAAACGACAAGGCGTCTTTTTCCATTCAATCCCTCCCGAAGATAGATCTAACTCTTTCCAAGCGCCGAAAGTGACTCCCGGGAACATGATCCCTGCGGCAGCGATGGCACTTTTCCAGGCCAAGGACTTAATGAATGATCTTCTGGTAATACCCATTTGCCACTCCTTCTGTGTTTCCCCTGTTTACTCATCAGTATGGCCAAATGTCATGCCAAGAGACTGTAACGATTTTAATTCCTTAAGTTTTTTCTGTAACTCCTTCTCCTTTTCCTCATCCGGCGTGTCGGTCACCAGGATCAGGACCTCCTCATTATCAGCCGGCATCACCTCACAGTGATCGAGGGCGGCAAGATCATTGAGCAACTCCGCCTTGGCCCCCTGTACCGGGTATGCCACGTAACTGAAAACAGGCACTGATTTCTTCTTTTCGAGATAGGTGGGCATGGCCTGAAATACAGCCAGCCTAAGTTCGCCGAATAAAACGATTGATCAAAATAGGTCGATAGCTAAGGTCCTTACCAATTTTGCGTTTTAAAAAACGGCAGATCATTTTTCTTGTAACAAATATCAGAATTTTTAGCGAGAACAGAACCTCGCCCGATGATCATGAAGGGTACTTTTTTGTGAGGTCATCGACCGAATATCACTAAAGTAAAACCGAGTATTTGACTTAAGTCAAGAGATGATCTGACCCCCGAAAACTGGTTCCGGTTTCGTGAAGGAATTATAGCCAGATTTGACTGGAATCTCCGGCCACCTCAGCCTTCTGCGGTATAGGAATGCTTCCTAGAAACAAGCTCTTATTGGATGGATAGCAGGGTGTACGTTTTGCTCAAAACGTAACTCAGTCTTGAAAAACTCTCGCTGGGTTAGGGACCTACGCCCTCCCCCCTTCGACTTTTGATTCAGCCTCGATTCACATGCTTAGCGAATCTTGTATCTTCGTCGACAATATGCTCCAGCAGCCAGGTTGTTGTCATTTCCTCTACTCGGTCCGCCATATCCTGAGAGCCAACTGTGTAGATTTCGAACTCATCATTTATCATGTCCAACTGCTCAATGAAAGTATCATGAAGTTTCTTATGCTCATCCAGTCTCGGATAATTATGCTTAGCCATAAATGCTTCTTCACTCTTAAAATGTTTATTCGCATAATCCTTAAGAAAAACCCATGCTTCCACAACTGCTTCTTCTCCTCTGCAGTTTAGAATCTCGTCACAAAGTTTCTGTGAAGCAGCAAAGAATTCTTTGTGCTGTTCATCCACTTCGCTAATACCGATGAGATAATTGTCAGACCATTCATTATCCATACTTCTTTCTCCTATTAATGAGTTTCTGTCCTGACAAATGATTATATGCTTTTTTTCTTGGCTATTTCAGTTAATGAGTTCTGGATAACAATCTCTATTTTATTTCCTTCCATTGTGACCTCGGCAGTTCTTGTAAATAATCATGACCCTTATTAGTCGGTTCTGAAAAAGTCATTTTGGAACGGCGATTTCAACCATCACCGCTCTTTGACAACATAGCGCGTAGAAGTAAATTTGGCGCAAAAAGTCAGCTGCCCACTTCAGCAGCTTGTGGATGTTCATGCCGGCAGCGCTCAGGAAAAGATAGCATACCAGTATCACTGAGAATGTCAAACCCCTCAGAGGCTCGCTATCGGCAGCTTCTGGAAACTCGTTAACATGACTTTCCCAATGCCACGGGCAACACCACTCGACCTGCTCAGATTTTTGGGAAGGGGAAATAGAAATTTGTAACAAGGTCTATAACTCCGCAGTAAAAAAAACCCGCTCTCCGGCAACGGAGGCGGGGGTTTTTTTATTGTAGATTGTAGATTTGTCCTTCGGACTCCCACCCTTCGGGCGGGTTCCCGGTTTCAGAATGCAGATTGAAAATAGAAGTCCTCAAACCGCAATCCGAAATCCCAATGACTAAGGTTTCAGTGTTCCCCGCTGCCGCTTCGCTTCAGACGGGATTTCCGCTTCGCTCCAACACGTTTCAGCTTCTATGTTTCTTCTTCCTGACACCTGAATCCCTGACACCTGAAACCTCTAATTCCGAAATCCGCAATCTAACATTCCTTTCCTTCTTTGGCACGATTTGTGCTCCTAATACGAGCAACTCTCTTCCTGAGTTAACAGGGAACGAGCATCAAAATGTTGGGTTTGAGTAAAGTGATCCTCGGTCCGTATCCGGGGTTACGAGAAGACACCTCTGTGCTCTGTGCAAGGGCAAAAACTTGAGATGAAACTCCGAACAGTTTTATTAGTTTCAGCTTTAATGGCTCTCCTTTCCGCCTCGGTGGGTGGATACCTATACTACTCATCCCTAAAGGAATCTGCCATATTTTTGATCCTTGGCATACTTGTCGGATCATCAGTGTTTCTACTCTACATAGTGGCAAGTCGTGACATTATACAGCGAAAAGCGGCCGAGGAGGCGCTGCGGCAGGCTCACGATGAGCTCGAGCAACGGGTTGCAGAACATACGCCTGAGCTTGAAGCAAACGAGCAATTGACACAGGAAGTTGAAGAGCGCAAGCGGGCAGAGGAAGAGCTTGGTCTCCAAAAAACCTACTTCCAACACCTTTTCGAGAATTCACCAGAGGCCAGCGTGATACTAGACAAAGAGGACAGGATTGTTGAGGTAAACAGCGAATTCGAAAAGCTCTTTGAATATTCCAACGAGGAGATCAAGGGTAAGTATATCAACGATCTGATTGTAAGCGAGGATTTAATTGATGAAGCAAAGGATTTGAGTCAGAGAACCTTCGAATGCAAGGTAGTCAAAAAGAAAACTGTGCGCAAGCGCAAGGGAGGCAGCCTGGTTGATGTTTCCATCCTGGGCTACCCGATCACATTTAATGGTGAACAGGTCGGTGTGTATGCAATCTATAAGGATATTACCGAGAGCAAGCGGGCGGAGGAAGCCCTGCGGGAATCGGAGAAACAGTATCGAAACCTGGTAGATAATGCTCTCGTAGGGATCTATAAGACCGATCTTGATGGAAACATTCTTTATGTCAATGAAGCATTAATCAAGATGATGGAGTTCGAGTCGGTTGATGAGATGAAATCTGTTGGGGTTCTGGCGCGGTACAGCAACCTTGAAGACAGAGATAAATTAATTGCAACACTAAACGAATCGGGTGAAGTAAACAACTTCGAAGTCGACTTGCTCACCAAGACAGGAACTGTGAAGAATGTGATCTTAACAGCTCGCCTTGAGGGGGGCGTCATCTCCGGAATGATTTTGGACATCACCGAGCGCAGGCAGGCAGTGGAGGAAAGTATTCGCCTGGCTACGGCCGTTGAGCAGGCTGCAGAAAGCGTCATTATCTCGGACAGAAGCGGCACCATCCAATATGTAAATCCGGCCTTTGAACGACTCAGCGGTTTTACCAAGGAAGATATCGTCGGGCAGAACTTCCGTATTCTCAAAAGTGATAAACACGATGATGACTTTTACAGGCAGATGTGGAAGAAGATCTCCTGTGGCGAGGCGTGGGCAGGCCGGATAAGCAATAGGATGAAAGATGGATCATTGCGCGAATTCGAGACCATAATCTCTCCCCGTCCGAGACGGCTCGGAGGACATTGTAAACTTTGTCTCAGTCAATCGTGATGTAACCCAGGAGGTTGCACTCGAGGCCCAATTACTTCATGCTCAAAAGATGGAAGCTGTTGGTACCCTGGCAGGGGGTATTGCCCACGATTTTAACAATCTACTTCAGGTTATCCAGGGTTATACTGAAGTCCTGCTACATGAGGCAAATCCTGAACAGCCCGGCTACGAGCCACTAAAGAAGATTCACGGTTCCGCCAAGAGAGGGGCCGAACTCACCAGCCAGCTGCTTACGTTCAGCCGCAAGGCGCAGAGTGAAAGGCGGCCCCTGGACCTCAACCAGGAGGTGGAGCAGGTCAGGAAACTGCTGGAGCGAACCATTCCCAAAATGATTGAGATCGAACTCTATTTGAGCGAAACAGACGCCATAGTTAGTGCCGACCCTGTTCAGGTGGAACAGGCTCTAATGAATCTGGCAGTAAATGCGATGGACGCGATGCCCGAAGGCGGCAAAATAATCCTGGAGACAGAAAGGGCAGTCCTCGATGAGCAGTTCTGTAAGGCCCACCTGGGTGCAAAACCTGGAGAGTATGTACTGCTGAGCATCTCAGACACCGGACATGGCATGGACAAAGAAACCCTCGATCATGTTTTCGAGCCTTTCTATACAACCAAAGAGGTTGGCAAAGGAACAGGTTTGGGATTGGCCATGGTCTACGGCATAGTCAAGACCCACGAGGGCTATATTTTATGCTATAGCGAGCTCGACTCTGGGACCACGTTCAAGATTTACCTGCCTGCCCTGGTACAGAGTGGGCATTGGAGAGAAGCAGGCGAAGGAGATGACCAACTCAAAGGGGGTGATGAGACCATCTTGCTGGTTGATGACGAGAAGTATATCAGAGAGCTAGGAGTGGAGTTGCTGACTGATGTTGGCTACGAGGTTTTTACGGCTATCGATGGAGAAGGCGCCTTACAGCTTTACCGGAAGGAGCAGCAAAGAATTGATCTCGTTATTCTAGACCTGGTGATTCCTGGAATGGGTGGCAAGAAATGTTATGAGGAAATTCTCAAAATAAACCCACAGGCGAAGATTCTTATCGTAAGCGGCTACTCCATCAATGGTCCCGGGAAAGAAGCCATGGAAGCCGGGGCCAAGGGGGTTTGTGGGTAAACCATTCGATGTAAGCCATATGCTCAAGGTAGTTCGTGATATTTTGGATGAAGATTTCTGAAATCCCTAAATCCCAAATCTCAAGCACCAAATTACAAATAAATTTCAAATTCCAATATTCAATGACCCAAACATGTTTGGAATTTTGAATTTCGGTCATTGTGATTTGTTTGTTATTTGTGATTTGTAATTTGGAATTTCCATCAACGTCGGTCTGTCGATTTCGAGAACGAGTACTAGTTAAATCCGCAATCCATAGAGCTATACCACACCTTCACTTTTTGCGAATTATTCCCCACCTTGATAATCGGAATTATCTGTTATAATAATGAAAATCTAACATGCGATGTGGGATGTGGTCTGGTTGGTTTGTTCCTCATAGCCTCGGCACTAACTGCATATTTTGCCATGAACTTCACCGGCTGTAGCACCTTCACATCTCTCTCTGGGGTGCAGAAGGAGATGCGCATTGCAGTACCAGTGATTATATTGTCAATTGTGTCAGGTGGGGCCGCCTTGCTGATGGGCAGGTTCTTGTGAGGAGAAAAATGGCCCTTCGTTATCTGAAAGATGTTGTTACGCTTGAGCTGGACAGTGACAAGTGCACTGGCTGCGGTCTGTGCACTCATGTGTGCGGGCACGCGTATTTGCAATCAATTTTAAAGATGCCGAATAACGATTAACATATAACGTATAACTGGCGCGTCTCGTCGTCTGACGCGTTTGGCGCTATGGGTAATTCGAAAGGAGAAAACATGGAGACTGCCAAGCTTTCTGTACCGAATATTTCTTGTGGTCACTGTGTCATGAGCATCAAAAAAGAGCTTAGTGAGATGGAAGGCGTTGCCAAGGTGGAAGGAGACCCTGCGAGCAAGAGTGTCACCCTGGAATGGGATGCGCCGGCCACCTTGGAAAAGATCAAGGACACCCTGAAGGAGATCAATTATCCCGCTGCAGATTAAAAGTGCATAGCGTAGGTAATAAAAGATTCTCTAACGATTTAAAACGCTCTGCGCCTTGCGCTATGCGGCGAACGAAGTGAGCTATCATGTCCAGCGAAAATGTCACACTGCCAATAACCGGGATGAGTTGCGCCAATTGCGCCCTGAGCATCGAAAGGACCCTCAAGAAGGTTCAGGGGGTTGAGGGGACGAACGTCAATTTTGCGGCGGAACAGGCATCAGTATCTTTTGACCCCGGAAAGGTCAAAGTTAGTGACCTGGTCAAAATGATTGAGGATGCTGGCTATGGCATTGCCACCGCCAAGGTTGAGCTGCCCATAACCGGAATGACCTGCGCCAATTGTGCTATGAACATCGAAAGGACTCTAAACAAAAAGGTTTCTGGAGTGGTGCGGGCTTCAGTCAATTTTGCCAGTGAACGAGCGAGCGTTGAATACCTGCCAACCCTGACCAGTGTCGATGCCATAGTTGCTGCTATTCAGAAGGCGGGTTTTGACGCCATCCCTCCAGATGAGACCTCAGAAGCAGAGGATGTGGAGCAAAGAGCACGGCGCGCTGAGATTGCAGAGCAAACAAAAAAATTCGCTGTTGGTCTCCTTTTCACTGTACCTCTTTTTCTCTGGAGCATGGGCAGGGACTTTGGCCTTTTGGGAGCCTGGAGTCATGCTCTCTGGGTCAACTGGGTGTTCTGGGTTCTGGCAACTCCCGTACAGTTCTACACGGGCTGGGATTATTACACCGGTGGCTGGAAAAGCCTGAGAAACCGCAGCGCCAACATGGACGTGTTAGTGGCCATGGGTTCTTCGGTTGCCTATTTCTATTCTGTTGGGGTGCTGCTCTACCCTTCTCTGGGCAGCCACGTCTACTTCGAGACCTCGGCGGTAATCATTACTCTGATCAAGCTGGGCAAAATGTTAGAGTCCAGAGCCAAGGGGAGAACGGGAAACGCAATTCGAAAACTCATGGGTTTGCGCCCAAAAACCGCAACTATCCTGAAGGATGGCAAAGAAGTGGAAATTCCTCTCACCCAAGTCCAGGTGGGGGATTTGGTCATTGTCCGTCCCGGTGAAAAGATTCCGGTTGACGGTGTGGTCCTGGAAGGTCAGTCGGCTGTTGACGAATCCATGTTGACCGGTGAACCTATTCCCGTGGATAAGGGTCCTGGAGATGCAGTGGTTGGTGCTACCATCAACAGCGAGGGCCGTCTCAAGTTCCGAACAACCAAGGTGGGCCGGGATACAGCTTTGGCCCAGATAATCCGTCTGGTTCAGGAGGCTCAGGGAAGCAAGGCCCCCATCCAGGCTCTCGCCGACCGCGTTGCCGCCGTCTTTGTCCCTGGGGTTATCGGGATTGCTTTTTTTACTTTCACTCTCTGGTGGATCTTGGGCGGTGAGTTCGTACCCGCGATGATTCGATTGGTGGCGGTTCTCATCATTGCCTGTCCCTGTGCCCTCGGTCTTGCCACGCCCTACAGCCATCATGGCGGGGACCGGCAAGGGTGCAGAAAAAGGTATCCTCTTTAAAGACAGTGAAGCGCTTGAAAAAGCCACCAAGCTGGAGACGATTGTCCTTGATAAGACAGGGACTCTCACTCTGGGCAAACCTGTTGTGGCTGATGTCATCTCGTTCAATACAGGATCGTCAGCGCTGAATGAACGGGAACTGCTTAGTATTGCCGCCTCAGTTGAAAGAGGTTCCGAACACCCGGTGGGGCGGGCAATTGTGAAGGAGGCTGAGAGGAAGGATTTGGAGCTTTTCGAGCCTGAAGACTTTAAAGCATCAGGAGGACTTGGCGTTCAAGCCAAAATAGACGGCAAGTTAGTCTACGTGGGCAAGCCTGGTTGGTTCGTACAAATGGGCATCGATATTGCCGGAGGAAAAAAGTCTATCGAAGACTTACAGAATCAGGGTAAGACCTTGATGGCGGTGGTGGTTGAAAGACAACTGCTGGGGTTGATTTCTGTTGCAGATTCCCTAAAACCTGAAGCAAAAGAGGCTGTGGCAGAGCTTCATCAGCAGGGCATGAAGGTGGCCATGCTCACTGGTGACAATATCCAGACTGCCAGAGCCATTGCTGCCCAGGTTCACGTGGATGACATAGTGGCCGAAGTCCGGCCTGAAGAAAAATCAATGAAGGTCAAAGAACTTCAGGATGCAGGATTCAAGGTTGGCATGGTGGGCGACGGCATCAATGACGCCCCTGCCCTGGCCCAGGCGGATGTAGGTATCGCCATCGGCACGGGGACAGATGTGGCTATCGAGACTGCCAATGTCATTCTGGCCAGTGGCAACCTGCTGGGCATACCTCGAGCCCTTCAATTGAGCCGCGCCACCATGAGAACCGTAAAGCAAAACCTCTTCTGGGCCTTCATCTATAATATCATCCTTATTCCGGTAGCTGCAGGACTGCTCTACCCTCTAGACTTCTTGCCGGCATTCCTCAGGCAATTACATCCCATATTTGCAGCTCTCGCCATGGCTGTGAGCAGCATAACCGTAGTCTCCAACAGCCTGCGACTCTACCGTTCTTGATTGCAGATTTTAGATTTCATGTAATAACGCTTGAACTTGACTCTTGGGCAAGTCAACCAATGGGGATATGAAAACCATATCTAAAATTCTCAAAGGTTCTCTGGATTTTACACCTATAGCAGAGACATTTATATCTGGTTTTAGTGAGATAACGACTATATTTGGTAGCAGAAATACTAACGCCAAAGTGTAGAGTATGTAATTCACATTCCCAGAGTCTGAACGAAGCATAAAAAAAGCGGAGCCAGTGACTCCGCAGTCCTTGAAAAATTCGATGGCTAAACGATTTTATCAGCCTACGGCAAAGAAGTGGTAAATTACACCACTTAGTTAGAATTATCTTCCTCTGTTAGCAAAAAGTCGCCCGAATATGAAGACGAGTCCACCCGTAACTAGGAGTACCACTACTGCTTGGACCACTAAACGGGAAAAATCTATCTTCGCGGTCCACATACCTTTAGGTGTTCTCATAATTTCAGGTGGTGCAAATATGGGGGCATAAGGAGCTTGTTTCTCTAGTGTAACTTGGAGAACACCCGAGTAGACGTATTTCCAAGGTGGAAACAATACCATTACCAGTACAATTCCCAATCCAACCCATAGTGTAATCAGCTGATGCTTATTCATAGCAAGCCTTCTGGCAAAGATGAAAACTGCTTGAAGTCCACTCTCGCACGGTTGTTCAGCTACTGTCAAGGTGAGGTGCAGTCGGCAGGAGTTGAACCCGCGTATTGTTTGATGCAGTGAGAGTTCGCGGATGACTGATAACTCGTCGAGAAAGGTCCAGGGACTCCTTTTTGAAATAAAAAAAGCGGAGCCGAAGCCCCGCAGTTTTCTTTGAAAAATGAATAAGTCAACCTGACCCTAGATATGGTTGCATATTCTTCTGAGGTAAAGTGTGAAGTATGTAATCTAAACTTCCAAAAACCAATGCGGACTACAGATAATATGTCATAGCTAATACTAGATTCACAAAATGAGTAAGTGTTAGACGGCGTATAATGTAACTCATGACCGAGGCCAGTACATGATAATCGCCACCCCCACTATGCACATTAAGCCACCTATCAGGTCGAAAATGTCAGGAGCATGTTTATCTATCCACCAGCCCCACAGTATGGAAAGCACTACGAATACCCCCCCATACGCAGCATAGACTCGCCCAAAGTGGGCTGGCTGGAACGTGGGAACGACTCCGTAGATGAAAAGGACAAAGCCCCCTATTATTCCAAGCAGGACGCCCTTATTATTTCTCAACCAGAGCCATACTAAATAACCTCCCCCTATTTCACAGATTCCAGCAGCAATAAAGAGGAAGATGGATTTAGGAATCAAACCGGCTTTCATGACGTGTAAGTTCTCCTATTACCATTTAGTGGGTTACTTGTTCTTCGCAGGTTATTAGAGCCATCTAATCACATGTCACCTAAAATCGAGACTTCTATAATGAGGAGATGAGTTAAAGCATGTGAAAATGACGGTCAAAACTATCTCTGTTAAAGCTGTCTCAGAGCTATGGAAATCTAGCTCCCATTTCTCCCAGCAAGTGCCAGACTCGCAGAGGAGAGGACAACCAAGACAGAACCTATGTTATGCACGACTGCGCCCATGATCGGACTCAATATGCCTCCACCACTGGCCAGAACGGCGATAGCGTTGAAGACCATGCCAAAAGCGATGTTCCACTTGATGATTTGGACTGTTCTGCGACTAAGCTTGGTAAGAAAGGGTATCTTTGAGATGTCATCGGTCATAAGTGCAATGTCGGCCGTCTCTAAAGCGACGTCCGTTCCAACAGCCCCCATGGCAATACCCACGTCAGCAGCGGCCAGTGCAGGTGCATCATTGATCCCATCCCCTACAAACACCACCTTGTGCCCCGAATCCTGTATTTCACTAATAACCCTTAGCTTCTCCTCAGGTTTCAGCCCCCACCAGGTATCTGTCATTTTAAGCTCATCAGCAATCAATTGGACAGATTGCTCGTGGTCTCCAGAAAGGATCCCTAGGCGACGGATTCCCATGGCTTGGAGTTCTTGGATTGTTTTGTAAGCTGCAGGACGAACTTTGTCTGCCACACTGATCACACCGAGTGGGCGTTGATCCTCATATACGACGAGAGGAGTTGCTCCCTTCTTTTTGAAATCTTCGAGGTGCTTGCGTAACTCGGCTGGAAGTCTCATAGAACCTCCGCAAAAATAAGGACTTCCGACCTCAACCAGGCTCCCTTCAACACAGCCCCTAACACCAAGCCCAATTTCGGTCACCATGTCCTCAACGCTACACAGTGTAAGTTTGGCATAATGAGCTGCTTTGAGCACCGCTCGAGCCAGAGGATGAGTACTGTTCTGCTCTACGCAGGCTGCTCGTGCCAAGACCTGCTCTGTCCTAACGTCTACAGCTGAAACAATTTCATCAACCGTAGGTTCACCTTGGGTCAAAGTTCCTGTCTTATCAAATAGAATTACATCTGCCCGCCCAACCCCTTCGAGAAATTGGCCACCTTTTACAAGAATCCCCATTTTGGCCGCCCGACTAATGGCAGCAATAACAGCAGTGGGAGCAGCGAGAATCAGGGCACACGGGCAGCCAACAATTAGCACAGCAACGGCCCTACTTGAATCGCCTGTTAGCCACCAAGCGATTCCTGCGCACGCTAAAATAGTTGGAGTAAACCATTGGGCAAAACGATCAATAAGTTTTACCGTCGGGGGTCTGTGAGCCTCGGCTTCCGAAACAAGCCTAATGACTTTTCCAAGGGTGGTATCTTCCCCTACTTTGGTTGCCTGAATTGCAATTACACCATTCTGGTTTAATGTGCCAGCATACACTTCGTCTCCAGAGGTTTTTTCCTTTGGTATCGGTTCACCAGTTATCGAAGATTCGTCAATGGCGCTGATTCCTTTGGTAACTACTGCATCCACGGGAATGCGATCTCCAGGCTTAACAAGTAAAATGTCATCCACGTTTATATCGGAGACAGCGACATTCTGCTCCTTGCCGCCTACCAAAACTGTTGCCCTTTCAGGAGAAATCTTTATCAGGGACTTGATCGCTCTGCGGGCATTATCTGTTGTTGCTTCCTCGATCAGAGAGCCTAAAACCATTACAAAGCTAACGACGGCAGCGGTGAGGAACTCTCCATATATTAGACTCGCAATGATCGCCAGAGCTACCAGTTCGTCAACATTTAGTCTTCGTTCAATGAGGCCACTAATCGCACTCCATATAATCGGAAGGCCGTTAAGAGCCACAGAGGTCAAGGCAAGGCCTATTCCTACCTTAGACCTTGTATCGCCTCCACTGTCCCACAAATAACTAGCCAGAGCCAATGCTCCGGCAAAGGCAATCCTATAAAAATCACGGGAACGAAGCAATTCTCGATAAACACCAAGATTGGTAAAGCGCCCGATCATGGTATTGCGTCCTCCAAAACAACAGGTCTTCTAACTGGGATAAGAATCCTACATTTCAAAAATGACAAGACGGCATTGATCGCAGCAGCTTGAGCTTGAAACTAAGATACCTAACCTCGATCCTCTCTGTTTTCTAGAAATTGCTTTTCTTCAAATTGTTGCAAACCAATGCATTCTGATTGCCCGGGCAGATCGTTTGACTCGGTAGCTGGACATGACCCTCTATCGCAGCCGCAACCGTTGGTCTGCTTTCTACCAGCAACCGTTTGGTATATCCACCTTGCCGATAAGACCAAGGCGATTCCCACAATTAGATAGACAGCAATGGTTTCCGTCACGTTGCCGCTCCCTTTTCACCCCGATTACTGTGTTAGCTCAAACCCCTTTGTCAAGCAATCTCTGCGTTGATGAAAGTTAACCGCCTGACTCACAAGAGTCAATCTGATGGGAGAAGGTTTTGCCAAGCTAGTTGGACTAGGGTGCGATCGTGTCGCAGTAAGCCTGGAGAAAGCTTTAAGTTTGATTTGACCGGGTTATCTGAAGATGGAGGGAATCCTCAAGATGCTTGAATGTTTCGGTCCAATCGGAAATCTCACATATCTTGCCAAGAACTAAAATTGGCCAGGATTGAAGGTATAAGAAGGAGATGTGACTTTTTGGGTGATGATATACGTAAAGGTATTTCGATCATTATCGAAGTTTGTATTACATCCCTTAATTCACACTATTGGCTCTAGAGGCACTAACACAGAATGTGGTCCATGCCCCTTAAGGGGCAAAGTGTAGATCAAAGTATGTGAACGCCGACCAAAACGGTAGGATAGTTTATATATTAACGTTTTAGAAAAAGTAGATCTCATCAACGCAAAGCTTACCTTTACCGCGAGGCGGATTTTGCCAGGTCCCCACTGCAAAGAACAGTGATTCAATGCGGTCGAGGAGCAGAATACCGTCAGCCTCAGGATTTTGTCTGGCGTGCCTAACTGAACGACCCAGATCACTGAAGTAGATTTTGTACTCTCTCCAGGAAGTTTCTACAGGAAAAATCTTTCGCCAGATATCCGTTTTAGTGTGATCATCACTATTGGAGTCCCTTAAGGCGAAGATTGCGTATATTTCATGATCAGCTTTAGCATAAAATGAAACACCCGAAAACAGTGAGAGATCTCGAACTTTCTGATTCCACAATACTGCACTACCACGATCTGATAGTCTGTACTCCATGCAGATGCTTGCTGATGTATGACTTGCTCCGTCACTTCTATCTGTAAATACTTTCCTATAGGCACCATTTCGTTGAGTTGTTTCACCAAGGGCAAAATTGTAAGAATTAAATCGGTCTTCAAAACTGGCGTTAATATTCTCTATATCTCTCACAGCATCAGGTTTGATTTCTGAAAATAAGGCTTTTTCTTCGAATGCAACAACAATAAGGCCGGTGCTGACATTTATTAACCTAAGGTTAACATTCCAGTAGCTTCCAAGGTTGGCAAATGTACCAGTCAGAATAAGGTCAGCCTGCAATAATTCTCCTAACTGTTTCGCCGTGTTAGAGTCAGACAGTCCAGTCAAGCCTATTTTCAGTTCATCAAACAAAGTCTTCAGTTTGTGTCGTTCGACGACATTAAACTGGCCTGAGTTAACCATGGCAGTTGTTAGACTTTCCATTGAAAGAGTTCCGATTGATTTGTCATGACCTCTAATGACTTCGAAATCCGTTATGGCCAAAATCTTTTTAGGAACAAATATCTTGACCAGATCTCCCACATTTAAGATGGGGGGTTTTAAAAATTGTACAGTTAATAAATCACCCCTTATCTCAACAATTTTTACTGTTTGGTTGCCAATTCTGGTTTCACCATTCTCAAGCAAGAAGCTCTTATTGATCACTTTTTGTGTGACTCTGTTGGTAAAAGGAAGTGTGCTTGTGTCGATTATGGGAAGTGTGAAACTGATAGTGACTTCATCTCCCTCTATCGAATCAACTGTTCCCTCTATATATCTGAATGTATGGACTTCGGGCTGTATCGCCCTTCTGCCCCTTTTCCCAGGCTGTGCACAACTGGCAATAATTAGCAAAATAACTACTGCCAAGAGTGTATAAACATTTCTGATGTTCATCTTTCGACTCCTCGTTGGGCCTTTGGAAATGGAACCAACACCAAGCAGAAGTTCATTGTGAATGCCAAGATAAAGGTCGCTAGGAGATGCATTAGAGCGGGAAAAGGTAGACTGATGTCAGGTTAAATCAGTGAATGGCTCTATGTCAACACAAAGTAGCATTTTGAAGTGAGTTAGGGAGTTCAAACGGAAGGGTAGTGAATTTGATAATGAGAAATGCAAGCTCACCTTGATCACAGTGAAATTTTGCATTACATCCCTTAAATTCACACTTTCAACTTTTGAGGACTCGGCACAAAATCTGAGTATATCCTTCCGGCGGTAGATTAAAGATAGCTTGCCAAGATGTAAACATAAGGGGAATTGAAGATATGAAAAGAATATGTGACTTCGCAGAAAATCGAGCTACCAAGAATCAGGCCATCCCCAATTACACAATTGCGCGAGTCTAAACTGGGAACTCACGAAATTTTACAATCTAAAATCTGCAATATCCTTTGCTTCAGTCCTGCTTGTTGACCCCACCAGCGTCAGCGGTGTATCATCTTTCTTCGTCTAACGCTTTTCTGGAAAGGCATGATGAAAATAGTTCTTTTCTACTCACCATCTTTCTGGTTCAAAACCTACCAAAAAGTATTGGAACAGGTGGACGATCAGGACATGGAAGCCAACAGCCAGCATGCTATAGTAGTCTTTTACCAGGTTGAGGCTGAGGACCTCGAACGTCGTGGAAAGGTTCTCACTAAATTCATAAAGAACATCAAATGGCTGGCTGGGAAGTTCGACTCCAAGAACGTGGTCTTACATTCATTCAATCATCTTTCTGGGAGTAAGGCGCCCGCTGACTTTGCTGAGGGACTGGTTCAGGACGCGCGCCAGCGGCTGGAGAAAAGCGGCTACTCGGTTACAGTGACGCCATTTGGCTATCTGAACGAATGGAAGCTCCATGTGGCCGGGGAGTCTTTAGCTAAGGTTTTCAAGGAGATTTGAGTAGAGGCTTCGCCTCTCGCAGAGAGCAATCTCCAGCAGGCAGCAGGCAGCGGACAGCAGGCAGAGAACACCAAGAAGTCGATTATTGTGCTCAGAAAATCCCCCTCTCCCCCCACTGGTGGAGAGGGTCAGGGTGAGGGGGGGCAAATCCATGCCTCTCTGCACCCGCCAACGAGGAGAGCGCGAAGCGCTCCGGCCGGGGCGATATGGCCATTAGAAAAATTATAATAAGGCTCCTGCGAATCGGAGCCCTGCTATTGGGGGTACTGGCCTTGAGTTTTCTAAGTGGCTGCTGGAGCTGGTTTGTTGAAAAGCAGGTCTTTTTTCCCGACAAAACCATTGTACAAACGCCGGCTGATTACGATCTCCCTTTTGAAGATGTCTGGTTCACTAGCAGTGATTCCGTTCGGTTGCACGGCTGGTTGATTTCTGCCATTCCCTCCAAGCATATACTTGTATTCTGCCATGGAAATGCCGGCAATATTTCCCACCGCCTGGACAATGTTCGTCTACTCCACCAGAGGGGAATCAGTGTCTTTATTTTCGATTATCGCGGCTATGGCCGCAGCGATGGCCGCATAAGTGAGAAAGGCTTTTATCTCGATTCGGAGGCTGCCCATGAGGTGGCCAGAAAATGGGCTGAAAAACATAAGGCCAAATTGATAGTATTCGGCAGATCACTGGGAGGTATTGCCGCCACCCACCTGGGAGCCACAAAGAACTGCGATGGCCTTATCCTGGAGTCAACTTTTACAAACATGGGCGCCATGGCCAGGGCTCATTATCCCCTCCCCTACGCGGAACGTTTACTCAAGCATCGGTTGAATGCCGTGGGTGAAATTAGTCAGGTACGCGCACCTATCCTTTTTTTCCATGGAGACAAAGACAGGATAGTACCAATCCGGTTGGGTCGTGGACTTTTTGAGGCGGCTCCGAATCCCAAAGAATTTGTGGTTATTCCAGGTGCCGGGCACAATGACACCTACTATGTGGCGGGCAAAGACTATTTTGACAAGTTGGAGTCTTTTTTGGACACGCTGTAGGAGAAAGTCAGCTGGCAGATTGCAGCGGGCAGCAGGCAGACGACAGAGGACAGAACTCAGAGGTCGGAGATCGTAAATCAAAGGTCAGAAGATAGGGCTGCTCTTGTGGGAGCGGCTTTCAGCCGCGATCTTGCGATTTGAACGAGTTTAACGAGTTTAACGACTTCAACGGTTTCAACGATTTACCGCTTACTGGATTTGGGATGTAAGATGAGGTTTCAGATTCTCTGTTTCTTTTTCCTGACACCCGACACCTGACACCTGAACCCTGACACCTGGAAGCCGATACCTGAAACCAAAAGAGGAGGTAATGTGGCGGAGGTGCAGATCATCGATAGCCACATGCACTGCGGCATTCAGAACTCAGACCTACCTTTTGAGGCGATTTTGCCACTTCTCCAAAATGCGGGCATTACAGGTGCATGTCTGTTTGCTCCGGTGGAGGACATATACGACCGTTACAATCCAAATTTCCAGGACAATCAGCAATGGCAGCAAACCAGACAGGCGGCGAACCGTTATCTATTGGACCTGGCTGCAGCGGTTAAGTCGGTTTTCCCGTATTTGTTTGTTTGGAACGATTTCGCTCTGGAAGAGCTTCAAAAGAACTATTGCGGTATCAAGTGGCATCGACACACCAACGAGCCGGTCTATCATTACCACGACCCCCGTTGCAGCGAAATGCTTCAGGAAATAAGCGAACGTCGTTTGCCTATTGTGTTAGAAGAGAGCTTGGCAAATACCTGTCGGTTTGTAGAAGAGCTTGCACCTCATGCAGTAATTATCATACCCCACCTCGGGGCTCTCAATGGTTCCTACCCGGCGCTGGAAAGAGCTGGCATCTGGCAGCGACCCAATACTTATGCGGACACTGCCCTGGCCCCCATCGAGCATATGCGCCATTTTGTCCGGCATTACGGACCGGAAAGACTACTGTTCGGCAGTGACTTTCCCTTTGGCGCACCCGGCCACGAGTTGCGTAAGGTCGAAGCTATTAACCTATCCAGCATGGACTTGGAAAAGATCCTCAGTGGGAATCTTCTGGGCCTGATAGATGATATAAGAAATAGTTGACGGTCTCTCACATAACCTGCTAGAGCAATCCCCGATAATACCCCCCATCTATCTGAATGGAATTGCCCGTTATGTAACTGGCCCGCTCGGAGGCGAGAAAAACAACCAGATTAGCGAATTCTTCTACCTCTCCCAATCGCCGAAGTGGAATGCTTTCTTCCCACGTGCGTATTATTGATTCAGGACTTTCATTCCTCTTCTCCGCCAGCACTTTGGACAGTTCTCGTACCCTGTCAGTTAATATGTAACCTGGACAGACATTGTTTACGAGAATATTGTCTGCTGCCAGTTCATTGGCCAAAGTCTTGGCAAAACCAACCACGCCGGCCCGGACAGCGTTCGAAAGCATGAGACCTTCTATAGGTTGTTTTACTGCCACAGAGGTCATGTTGACGATTCGGCCCCAGCGTTCCTTCTGCATATGGGGTACTGCCTCCCGGGTAAGCCAGATAGCACTCAACAAGTTGAGCTGGACAGCTTGCTGCCAATGGTCATCAGTTAATTCAAAAAATGTGGCCGAGGGTGGGCCGCCAGCGTTGTTGACCAGGATGTGCACAGTACCATAATGTGACACTGCCTCCCGAACGAAAAGACTGGTTTCCTCCGGACGAGAAACATCCGTTGGCCTCATCCAAACCGTGGCCCCGGTCTGCTCGGCGATTGCAGTGGCAGCTTCGGTCAAATGCTCCTCATCCCTAGCGCAGAGGGCCAAAGAAACCCCTTCCCTGGCCAATCCCAGGGCTACCGCCCGCCCCAGGCCCTTGCTGGCCCCCGCAACCAAAGCCACTTTACCTTTTAGTCCCAAGTCCATGTGCAACCTCCCCACTCGTAATAGAAGAATCGCAAGTTTCCAACGCGACGCTCGGGTTATAAATCCGAAATAAGAAGCACGAAACACGAAACAAATTCACATTAATATTTCCGATTCTAAATTGGCATTTCTAGAGGGAAACTCTATGCTCTATGCCCTATGCGAGTTCCTGATTTGATTGACACTAGTGGTGCTCTATTGTAAAGTCCATAGCATAAATACAGATGTTCAGCAAAGAGTTTTCGACTACCAAAATGTCTATACACAGCGGTCACTCTCGGGGTAATCTGGGGAGTTGTTGTATCGCTCCATGGCCACTCGCACATTCCTGAGAGGTGCAGGTGGGTATCGCTCTCACCCCCTGTAAGCGCCGCTCCACAGCAGGGTCATGCGACTAGGTATCATCGGGCTTCCGGGTTGCGGCAAAACCACGGTATTTAACGCGCTCACCAGCAGTGCTGCTCAGGTTGCGGATTTTTCCACTCCAGTGCGAGGTCCTAACCTGGCAGCGGTCAAGGTGCCGGAGCCCCGACTCCCCTTTCTCGCCCAGCTCTACAACTCCAAGAAGGTCACAGAAGCCACTGTGGACTATGTGGATGTGGGTGGCTTGACCGGCTCCGCTCAAAAAGGTCAGGAGCTAGGAGAATCTTTTCTGAATCACATCAGACCGGTGGACGCTCTGGTGCATGTTGTTCGCAATTTTCAGCATCCCATGCACGGAGAAGCGGATCCCCTGGGAGACATTTCACGGGTAGAAACGGAACTTATTCTGGCTGATCTACTGGTGGTGGAAAAACGGCTTGAGCGAATCAGTGCCGAGAGACAGCGGGGGAAAAAGGAGAATCCAGAAGAAGTACGGTTGTTGCAAGAATGCCAGGAAATATTTGAGTCCAGTCGTCCCTTGCGTTCTCAGCCGGGGATCTCTGATATTTCCCTTCTGCGCGGCTTCAGTTTCCTTTCGGCTAAACCTTTGCTAATTCTTGTAAACCAACCAGAGGAGAATGTTCCGCCGCTGCCTCAAGAGATTATAGACGGGACCCTGGCGCCTCATCTGGGGATCGTCGGCAAGCTGGAGATGGAACTGGCCCAGTTGTCTCCGGATGAGGCGAATGAGTTTATGGTTGAACTGGGGCTGGAGACGCTGGCCAGAGATCAGGTGATTCAGGCTTCCGCCCAGCTTCTCGGCCTGATCTCCTTTTTTACCACCAACGAACAGGAGGCGCGGGCCTGGACCATCAAACAGGACTCCCCCGCCCTCAAGGCTGCTGGTGTTGTGCATTCGGATATGGAGCGGGGCTTCATTCGCGCCGAGGTGATCCAGTTCAATGATTTAGAAAGTGCCGGGAGCTATGCTGCGGCCCAAAAACAGGGACTTGTTCGCCTTGAAGGAAAAGAGTATATCGTCCAAGATGGGGATGTTATCTTTTTTCGCTTCAAAGTTTGAACTGGATAATTGATGCTGGATACTTGTTTGGGGGACAATACTTTGGCAGGCAGAGACGGTTGCCCTACTGGATGCTGAATTCGGGATTGAGTATATGTTGTTCAATTGATATTGACGATTGGATAAGAATACACCTTTTGCTGAGCCAGCACGATTATTCAGAGAGGAGGAAAGATGTTTGACAAGAAAAAGCTAGAGACCATCAAAACGGAGAAGGAGCAGTGGGACTGCGGCCCAGTTGAGAAGGTTTGTGCCAAGTTTCCGGAGAGAAAGACAACTTTCACCACCATCTCCGGTGAGGAGGTGGAACGTCTTTATACACCCCTAGAAATAGCCGACTTTGATTATGATACCAAGCTGGGTTTTCCAGGAGAGTATCCCTTTACCCGGGGGGTGCAACCCACTATGTATAGAGGGCGGTTTTGGACCATGCGTCAGTATGCCGGCTTTGGTACCGCACGCGAGACCAATGAACGCTACCGCTATTTGCTCGAGCAGGGGCAGACTGGTCTAAGTGTCGCCTTCGATCTCCCAACTCAGTCCGGCTACGATTCCGACCATGCCCTTTCCATGGGAGAAGTGGGCAAGGTGGGGGTTGCCATTGATTCTGTTGATGACATGAGGGTTCTTTTTGATCAGATACCTTTGGACAAAGTGACCACCTCAATGACCATCAATGCCCCGGCCACGGTCTTGCTGGGCATGTATTTTGCCCTCGCCGAAGAACAGGGTGTTCCTTACAGCAAAGTGGGCGGCACTGTCCAGAATGATATACTCAAAGAGATTATCTGCAGAGGGCAGTATATCTATCCACCTCTTCCATCCATGCGTCTCACCGTGGATCTAATCAAATACTGCTACGAACACGTGCCCCGGTGGAACAGTATCAGCATCAGTGGCTACCATATTCGCGAGGCAGGCTCTACCGCTGCCCAGGAAATGGCCTTCACCATTGCCAACGGCATCACCTATGTACAGTCATGCATTGATCGAGGGATGGAGGTGGACTCCTTTGCCCCTCGCCTTTCCTTTTTCTATAACGCTTTTACCAACGTTTTGGAGGAGGTAGCCAAGTTTCGAGCTGGACGGCGCTACTGGGCCCGGGTCATGAAGGAGCGGTTCGGCTCAGAGAATCCTCGTTCCATGATGATGCGTTATCATGTGCAGACCGGGGGTGTAACCCTCACCGCCCAGCAGCCCTTGAACAATATAGTCAGGGTGGCTCTACAGACCCTGGCCACAGCGTACGGTGGTGCTCAGTCCTTGCACACCAACTCCTATGATGAAGCCCTGTGTCTCCCCACTGAGGAAGCGGTAACTGTGGCCCTCAGAACCCAGCAGGTTGTCGCTGAGGAGAGCGGTGCTGCTGACAGCATTGATCCGTTGGCGGGCTCTTACTATGTTGAAGCTCTTACTGATCGCATTGAGGCTGAGATTGATGATTACATCAAAAAGATTGACGCCATGGGCGGCACTTTGAAGGCCATAGAGGATGGATACGTCCAGAAAGAGATTCAGGATAGCGCCTATCGTTTTCAAAAGGAAATAGAGTCGAACGAACGCGTTTATGTCGGGATCAACAGATATACCATGGAGGAACCGCCACCCACCAATCTGCTCAAGGTGGATCCCAAGCAACGGGAGATAGAAACGGAGAAACTGAAAAAGCTTCGGGCGGAAAGAGATCAAAAGAGTTGGAAAGCAGCTCTGGATAGGCTGGATGAAGTGTCTAGAACGGACGAGAACGTTATGCCGGCAGTGATTGAGGCGGTAAAGGCCAGGGCCACAGTGGGTGAAGTCTGTGACGTCTGGAGGAATATCTGGGGTGAATACCGGCCGAAGGAATTTGTCTAAGCGCAGAGCGCCAAGCGCATAGCGGAAAAGACCTCGAGGGACTGTTTCTTTGCTCTGCGCTTTGCGCCATGCGCCACGGAGGTTGAGAATGGCAGGCAAAAAGAGAATTAAGGTCATCATGGCCAAGCCCGGCCTGGACGGTCATGACCGAGGGGCAAAGCTCCTGGCACGCGTTTTTGCCGAAGCGGGTATGGAGGTGGTCTACACCGGGCTGCGCCAGACCCCTGAGATGATTGTTGAGGCAGCTCTGCAGGAAGACGCAGATGTGGTGGGTTTGAGCAGTTTAAGTGGAGTTCATAACTACTTCTTCCCACGGGTGGTGGAACTACTTAAAGAAAACGGATTGGATGAAGTTCTGGTTGTCGGTGGCGGTATTATTCCCGATGAGGACATTCCAGGACTGAAGGACTCGGGAGTCGCTGCCATCTTCGGACCTGGTACCAGAACAGAGGATATAGTCGAATTCATCAAGGAAAAAGTCTCTAGGAATTAATGGAGACAGGACAGTTGGCCCAGTTCCCACGTTTCGAGACTTGGATATCTCACTTATTATGGAAGATCTAGCTGCGGAAGTGTTGCAGGGTTCAGTACGGGCCATGGCCCGGCTCATTACCTTGGTGGAAAACGAGGATCCCCGAGCTTTTGAATTCCTCGGGTCTATTTATCCGCATACGGGGAGAGCGCATGTGTTGGGTATTACCGGCTCCCCCGGCACGGGCAAGAGCACTCTTACCGACAAGATCAC
>PVMK01125868.1_pt1 | contig 38254 bp, 40 predicted proteins | sample 1853481 | NCBI WGS metagenome assembly PVMK01 (sample SAMN08533507, study PRJNA380276) | Marine sediment metagenome, whole genome shotgun sequencing project.
CAGGAAATCAAATTATTTAGGGGTATGGGGGTCAATTTTTTTAATATGTTTCATACCTTTTAGGCGTTTTTGTTGCATAACTTTTAATACATTACCGGTTAACTAATATTCAAGTCTAATATAGATTCAATATGGATCATTAATAAATCAAAGATATATAGACATTCTTATCAACATGATTTAAATGTTGGGAATATATTGTATAAAAGAAAATAAAAAACCTTTAATCATCTTATATACAGATGATTAAAGGTTTATTCCGTGACCTCGACAGGATTCAAACCTGTAACCTCTTGAGCCGTAATCAAGTGCGCTATTCAGTTGCGCCACGAGGCCAATTCTACAACGCTTTTCCTCTTCTGTGTCGTAATCAGATTTGCTATACATCCCGATAACTATCGGGAGTGCCACGAGGCCTTTTTTTAACGGGCAGCAAATATATTTATTTTTTATAGAAAAGAAAAATATTTTATAGAATATTAAAGCTTCATCACCTTTTTAAATGAGTCTAATATAGGGCTGGCTTTTTCAAGATCTTCTTCATAAATAAATAGTTCAACAAGCGCCGGGGATCCTCCATAAAAACCTGAACGTAATCCTGATTGGAAATTATTTTTTACCAAGGAAGGTATTTGATTATCGTCTAAATCGAGTTGTAATCTTTGAATTTCTATTAATGAACCTGTGAAAAATCTAATGTGTTTTGAGTGATCATCCATAATTATGGTTTCTTTAAAGATACAAAAAATAAAGCTAATTGTATTAATCTAAACTGTTTTTGGTTATAAAATATCGCCAACTAATAATAGCCAATTGCCATTTTTTAGCCTTTCCCAAATCAATTTGTTTTTTACCAAAACTCGGAAATACCAGTTTATTAACTTTTGCCAAAGATTTGAATATTCGTTTTTTCATCATATGGTAAAAATAATAAATCTATTGTAAACCTGAGTTCGATAAATATTTTTATTTGATTTTCCTTCGGATATGGTGAATTTTCACATATGCTTCTCCAAATTCCCTCAAAATATCTAGATATTCCTTCTAAAATTTGTATTTGTCTATGCAAAAATTCATTCAAACTGTAAACGAAATATTATCGAACTCAGGTTATAAAACAAAAAGGTTTCACAAAAAGCGAAACCTTGATAACTAACATTTTAAATTTTATAATTTACTTTATTTATCTTTTTTGGTTTTAATTAATATAACTCCATCTTTTGCTTTTTCACCATATTTTTCAACAGCTTTGTCTCCTTTTAAAATCTCTATTGTTTCGATATTTGAATGTTCAATATCTTTTAATTTATCATTTTCAATTTTCTTTCCATCAACAAAAATCAGAGAATTTTTATCTTCAGAATCTATAAACAGTACATTACTATGATTGGTATGAATTCTATGATCAGTTTTGATTATGATTTCATTTCTTTTGTGAAGATTGTCACCTTTTTTAATAATTACGTGTTCAGAACCATCATTCCCTTCATCAATTTCAATGATTTTCATTTTTTTAATTTTTGTAGTGTCCCCATCTTTTGATACCCATACCTTGGTAAAATTATGTTTTTTATCCCCAATGTGAATTTCACTTTTATCATCAGTAATAAATACAAAACCATTATCACCTTTTAGCCTGAAGGTATTGGTACTATCTTCTGAAAATAAAACCAGTTCTTCATCACCATCAATCATTTTTTTTATCACCACCCTTTTATACATTTCTTTACCGTTGGAAGTAAAAACCATATTATCATGATGTACAATATCTGAAATGTTACCTAAAGATATAGAATTGGCTTCATTATCAATTTTCATCATAATCGGGTTTATTGGATCAGTTCCATTTTGAGAAAGACTAGCTTTGCTTCCTTTTTGATTTTTAACAGAAATACTAATAGATGTTATTTCATCAGTATCATTATATTTTAATTTACTGTATTTGAAAATGATATCTTTTCCTTCTAATTTGTTTTTTAAATTTTCTAAATCTTTTTTTTGAAAATCTTTAGTGATGACTTCTATTTCAATATCCGAATGAATTTCAATTGTTTTTAATTGCTTTTGTTGTGCTATTATTTTTGTGTTAAAAGTAAATACAAAGGCAATCAGAATTGGAATTATTAAGGCATATTTAAAATACATGGTTTTCTTTGATCGGATTTTTAGTAACATGTTTATTCTTTTTTTAATTAATGAATTGTAAAAATTACTGGTTAAAGCCATTTGATAATCTGGCGACATCGTTTTTAATATAAGGTATTGGTATTTCTTTTTCTCCGGTGTAATGTTTTGGGCAAATTCATCAGCAATAAATTCTAAATTATTTTGCATTTCTTTGATGTACAGCCATATAAGAGGGTTGAACCAATTGAATATTGCATAGATTTGCGAAAGCATTATATCTAAACTATGAAGTTGGTTTACATGAATTTTTTCATGTGTTATAATCTGTTCTAATTCACTTTCTCTAAAATCATTAGTATTGTATACAATAAAATTATAAAATGAAAAGGGGGCGATTTTTTTTGTCGTTTGTATAAATATAAATTTTCCTTTTTTTATTTTTTCCTGCCTAATTAAAAACCAGATCAACGAACCTAGTTGAGTAAAAAAGCGAATAGTAAAAAAAACCACTCCGATAAGATATAATATGATCAACAATTGAGTCCAATTAAACGAAGATTCTTGAATAGTTGCAGTACCATTAATTAAGTTTACATTGGAACTCATGGTTATCGTTGAAACTTCAATATATTTTGGTATGATTATTAATGGCAAGATCGTAGCTACAAATAACCCCATCAAAAAATAAAATCTGTTCGATTGAAAAAATGTTTCCCTTTGTAAAAACAATTTGTAGAAAACATAGAACAAAACCAAAATTGCGGTCGATTTTAGAAAGTATTCCATAGTATTTAAATTTTATTGTTCTTGTTATTCTCAATTATTGAAATTATTTCTTTCAATTCTTTAACACTGATCTTTTCTTCTTTGGCGAAAAAGGATACAACATTTTTATATGAGTTTTCAAAATAATTTTGAATGGTTTTCTGCATAAATATTTCTCTGTACTTTTCTTTAGTTATTATCGGAAAATATTGGTGGGTCTTACCAAAAGCAAGATGTTTAACAAAACCTTTGTCTTCCATATTTCTGATAATTGTTGAAATAGTATTATAATGTGGTTTAGGATCTGGTAATTGGGCAACAACTTCTTTAACAAAGGCTTTTTTCAATTGCCATAATACTCTCATTATTTCCTCTTCTTTATTGGTAAGTTTTTCCATTATAATTATTTTTAAATCAAATGTAAACTATCTTTATAGTTGTACAACTATAAAGATAGTTAATTAACATATCTTTAGTATTTGATCAATAAAGTGAATTCCTTAATTTTCAACAAAGCAAAAAATAAACTTAATTATGAAAATTTATTAATCATGGTTTATTTGTTTGTTTACAACACTTGATTTAGTTTTTAATGCTAGGTCAAAATGCTATATTTGCAAAAATCACAGCATGAATTATTTATTATTAGTCTTAGGTTTTATTATTTTAATTTTTGGAGGGAACTGGTTGTTAAAAGCAGCTGTGGGAATATCATTAAGGCTCCGGATACCTAAGATAGTAATCGGTATGACAGTAGTGTCTTTTGCTACTTCTATGCCGGAATTGATTGTCAGTTTAAATTCGGCCTTAGAAGGTCATCCTGATATCGCTCTGGGAAATGTTATAGGTTCAAATATTGCTAATTTAGGTCTTGTTTTGGGTATCGTGACAATTTTATCGTCAATACAGGTAGAAAAAAGTTTTTATAAAATAGACTGGCCCGTGATGATGATATCGTCAATTGTTCTTTATTTTCTTCTTATTTATGACGGAATTATTCAAAGAATTGAGGGTTTGGTTTTGTTTATTTTATTGATCGTTTTTTTAATTTATTTATTAAAATTCCAAAAACATGCTGTAGTTGATGAATTACCTGAAGACGATGTGGAATTACCTTTATATAAGGTACTGATATATTTGACTATTGGTGGAGTTGGTCTTTGGGGAGGTTCTGAATTATTGATTCATAGTGCCGTTAATTTAGCGAGTCAATTTGGTGTAAGTGAAAGGGTGATTGGAGTTACAATAATTTCGATCGGTACCAGTATTCCAGAGTTGGCCGCTTCGTTGACAGCAGTTGTTAAAAAAGAAAAAGCTATTTCACTCGGTAATTTGATTGGATCAAATATATTCAACATTTTAGCTGTATTGGGTATAACATCCATGGTTACCCCGATAATTCTCCAGGACCCTGGCTTACTGACCTATGATATAATTTGGATGTTGGTTTTTGCCATACTTATTTTTCCTTTGGTATTTGTTCCGGTCAGGATGAAATTAACATGGAAGGAAGGAATAATCCTTCTTGGCCTATACGTAGTATTTATTACTTTGATGTTGTATGAATATTAATCTGTATTTTTAATAGACTTATAAAACGAGGGGTAATATATTGTAATATTAATAAAAATTAATTTGAACCCTAAAAAAATAAGGGTAAAATGTTGTTAATATATAAAATTTCATATTTTTGCATCATAATATAAAAAATAATTAATAAATGACTACTTTTCGATTTCAAGCCCTAAAAGAAACATTAAACCGTAAACCGGTTGAGTTTAAGGAAACAGCAAAACATTCTGAAAATTTTGGTTTAAATGTGTTTAGTGAGAACACCATGCGTCAATATTTGACTAAAGAAGCTTATAAAGGTGTTTTGAGTGCGATTCAACATGGAACTAAAATTGATCGTAAAATTGCAGATCAGGTGGCAAATTCTATGAAAGATTGGGCTTTGTCAAAAGGAGTTACACATTATACACACTGGTTTCAGCCTTTGACAGGAGGAACAGCCGAAAAACACGATGCATTTTTTGAACCAATTGGTGAAGGTAATGCGGTTGAAAAATTTGGAGGAAATGAATTAGTTCAACAAGAACCAGATGCTTCCAGTTTTCCTAGTGGTGGAATTAGAAATACATTTGAGGCTCGTGGTTATACAGCTTGGGACCCTACTTCACCAGCATTTATTTATGGTACAACCTTATGTATCCCAACTATTTTTGTAGCGTATACCGGCGAAGCATTAGATAATAAAACCCCTCTTTTAAGAGCATTACAAGCGATTGATAAACACGCAACTGCTGTTGCTAAATATTTTGATAAAAACGTAAGCAAAGTAAATGCATCCTTAGGCTGGGAACAAGAATATTTTTTAATTGATAAAGCATTAGTTATATCTCGTCCCTGATATTGTTATGACTGGTCGTACTTTATTAGGTCATTCATCTGCCAAAGGTCAGCAATTAGACGATCATTATTTTGGAAGTATTCCGCAAAGAGCAATGAGTTTTATGCGCGAATTGGAATCGGAATGTATGAAATTAGGAATCCCTGTAAAAACCCGACATAACGAAGTTGCACCTAATCAATTCGAACTGGCACCTATATATGAAGAAGCGAACTTAGCAGTTGATCATAATTCTTTATTGATGGATATCATGGGGAAAGTAGCTTCAAATCACAATTTAAAAGTGTTGCTTCACGAAAAACCATTCGCAGGAATAAATGGATCCGGAAAACATAATAACTGGTCATTAAGTACAGATACCGGTATTAACTTGTTCGCACCTGCAAAAACTCCAATGCGAAACCTACAATTCTTGACCTTCTTTATCAATACGATTAAAGCAATTCATGTATATGAAGAATTGATGAGAGCAGGAATTGCTTCAGCAGGTAATGATCACCGTTTAGGAGCAAATGAAGCGCCACCTGCAATTATTTCAGCATTTATTGGCGAACAATTGACCAAAGTGTTAGAGGAATTGGAAAATGTAACCGACGGAAAATTATCTCCTGAAGAAAAAACAGATCTAAAATTAAATGTTGTAGGTAAAATTCCTGAAATATTGTTAGATAATACAGATAGAAATCGAACTTCACCTTTCGCTTTTACCGGTAATAAATTTGAATTTAGAGCAGTAGGTTCATTGGCTAATTGTGCCAACCCAATGACTGTTTTAAATACCATTGTGGCAAAACAGTTAAAAGAGTTTAAAATTGAAGTTGATAAATTGATCAAAGAAAAAGATCTTAAAAAAGATGAAGCAATATTTAACGTATTACGTGAGTATATCAAACAGTCTAAAGCAATTTTGTTTGAAGGCAATGGTTACAGTCAAGAATGGGAAATCGAAGCAGCAAAACGAGGCTTAAGTAATAAGAAAACTACACCAGAAGCGATCAAAGTAAAAATAAGTAAAAAAGCAATTGATCTGTACGCTGAGATGGGAGTAATGAGTGAGATTGAGATCAAAGCTCGTCATGAAATAGAATTGGATGAGTATTCTTTACGCGTTCAAATCGAAGGTAGAGTTTTAGGGGATATAGCTTTAAACCATATAATTCCTACCGCAGTAAATTATCAAAATACTTTAATTGAAAATGTTCGGGGATTAAAAGATGTATTTGGTAAGGAATTTGAAACTATTGCCAAAGATCAAATGGATCTAATTAGAAAAATTTCTGAACACATATCCGGGATTACAACAAAAACCAATGACATGGTTGAAGAGCGTAAAAAAGCAAATGTTATAGAAGATGCAGAAAAGAAAGCCATAACTTATTGTGAAAAGGTAAAACCTTATTTTGATAAAATTAGATACCATTGTGATAAGTTGGAATTAATGGTTGATGATGAACTTTGGCCATTGGCAAAATATCGTGAGATGTTGTTTACCAGATAATAATAATTCAGATAATTAATTAAAATCCTGCTTTTGCAGGATTTTTTTGTTACAATAGTTACATATGAAAGTTTAAATTTAATGACTTAATAAATTAATTTATAGTTCATATAATATGATCACAAATTTTAATAGATTTACTCCAAAATTAATTCTTTAATAAATAATAAAAATGAAAAAAATAATACTTATTGCCTTCCTTGTCACTTTTGGAATTCAGGCACAGAATGGAAAAACAAACAAATTAATTGATGATGTTGAATCAAAAGTAATTGAATGGAGAAGAGATTTTCATGAAAATCCAGAATTGTCAAACAGGGAATTTGAAACTGCAAAAAAGATTGCCGCACATTTAGAAAGCCTGGGAATGGATGTTCAAACCAATGTGGCTCACACAGGTGTTGTGGGAATTTTAAAAGGCGGAAAACCTGGTCCGGTAATAGCATTACGTGCGGATATTGATGGTTTGCCGGTTACAGAAAGAGCTCCGATTCCTTTTGCATCAAAAGTAAAAAGTACTTATAACGGGATGGAAACCGGTGTAATGCATGCTTGTGGTCATGATACCCATATAGCCATGTTAATGGGAACGGCTGAGGTATTAAGCAAAATGAAAAAGGATATAAAAGGTACCGTAAAGTTTATATTCCAACCAGCCGAAGAAGGCCCACCTGAGGGTGAAGAAGGTGGAGCTGATTTAATGGTAAAAGAAGGAGTATTAAAAAACCCGGATGTAGATGTAATTTTTGGATTGCATATTAGCGCACAGACTGATGTTGGAAAAATTAATTATAAACCAAAAGGAAGCTTGGCGGCTGCACAAAGATTTGTGATAAAAGTTCATGGAAAACAAACTCATGGCTCGAGTCCTTGGGGAGGAGTTGACCCAATTGTGATATCAGCACAAATAATAAATGGATTACAAACAATTATTAGTAGAGATACAGAATTGACCAAAGAAGCCGCTGTGATTTCAGTTGGATTAATTAGAGGAGGTGTTCGGAATAATATTATTCCTGAAGAAGTTGAATTAATTGGAACGATAAGAACATTAGACTATGGCATGCAAAAAAAATTAAATAAAATGATGAAATTTAGAGTAAAATCTATAGCTGAAAGCTATGGAGGTACAGCAGATATAACAATAGCAGAAGGATTGCCAATTACCTATAATGACCCTGAGCTCACTGCATTAATGTTGCCTTCTTTACAGAGATCTGCCGGTAAAGAAAATGTTAATTTGGTGAATGCCATCACAGGAGCAGAAGATTTTTCCTTCTTTCAAAAAGAAGTTCCCGGATTATATTTCTTTGTGGGTGGAAAACCTTTAGATGTTAAAGTTGAAGATTCGGCTTCTCATCATACACCAGATTTTTTTATCGATGAAAGCGGTTTAATATTAGGTGTAAAATCCATGGTCAATTTAACACTTGATTATGCAAATAGTGTTAAGAAATAATAAATGTAACAGTTGTTACAATTTATAGTTTATTTTTGTAAGAAATTTGCCGACCATTTTAACTAAAAAAATAAATAAAATATGGGAATTTTTAACTTATTCGGTGGTAATACCAGTACAGTATCAATAGAAGAGTATTTGCAAAAGGAAGCAATTGTAATTGATGTCAGAACGGAGCAAGAATTTGCTGAAGGTCATGTACAAGGATCCAAGAATATTCCTTTAAATACAATAGGTGCACAAATTGCTGCAATTAAGGAAATCGGAAAACCGGTCATTACTTGTTGTAGAAGTGGTGCCAGAAGTGGTTCTGCTGCAAGTATATTAAAACAAAATGGTGTAGATGCAATTAATGGTGGCCCTTGGGGTAATGTTGTTAATTGTATAAAATAAGAATGAACAATAATTTTCAATTAAGGCAGTGTTTTTACACTGTCTTTTTTATTGAATTTAATGTGAGGAATTTTATTTGACAGAGCTTCAATTTTTAAATTCAGTTTTTTCAAAAATTGCTGGTGTTTATCTGAATCTTGATTAAATGGTTTGTGATTTATAGATTTTTGAATAGTTTCTATTTTTTTCATCATGGTGTAAGAATTTTCATTTATCCATGTTTGCTTAAAAATATTCCATATGTAGTCCATAGCTGTTTCATTAGGATGTAATAAGTCATTTTTATAAAATCGATAGTCACGCAGATCATCCATCATTATTTCATAAGAGGGGAAATAAAAAGTTTTAGTATTGTCAATAATTTGATGAATTGCTGTATGTAAATGCGCTTTGCTTTTTGTATTTTCAATAAAACCGTCTCTAACATGACGTACCGGACTTAAAGTGAAAAGAATGGTTATATCGGGATTTGCTTGCTGAAGTAAAGAAATAATATGGATTAAACTATTGCTAATTTGATCTATGGACAGTAATTCTTTTCTAAAATTACTTTGTGGTATTTTATGACAGTTTGCAACCAAATTTTCCGTTTCTTCAAACCGATAAACCCATGCAGTTCCTAAAGTAATAAATATATGAGAAGCTCTTTTTAAAGAATTATGAGTTTCGTTAATTCTCTTATTGATTACGGTTAATATTTTGGTTAAATTAACAGATGAGAATTTGGTGTGATGATTTAAACTTAGCCAAAAATCTTCGTGATAATACAAATCGTGCTGGTCGTATTCCTTATTGCTAACACAGTCATAAACTGCATTTTCTATTGCTACCGGACTAAATAGTATGCCATGAGAATTGGAAATATTTTTGAATTTATAATAACTCAAGTGGCTTTCCATATTTTCAGAAAAGCACGATCCATAAAGAACAATATTTGAATTATAATCAATTGTATTATTCTCTTTCGGGATGTTCAATTTAGTTCTGAGTTTCATTCTATTAATTTTTGAAAACGCAATAATAAACTAGTTCAAAGATACAAATAATGACTGTTGTAATATTACAAATAACGGTTATACAATAAATTGATTTACATTATTTTAACTTAATTACAATTGAAATGAAAAATTTTGGCAGTATTAGCATTAAATTGAAAGGGTAATTGACATATTTTAGTTGTATCCAATTCCGGTATAAGCCACCCAGTGACTACTATTGGCCGGTGCTGTATGGCCCATGCCTATGTTCTCTACTTCAAGGTGTTTGGCAGGGTAACTGTATCGGTAATCAATTAATTTGCCGGTTAGGGCCTGCTTATTAATTAAGATATTTAATTTATTTGCAAATAAAAGACCAAAAGGCAATGAATATCTTCCACACCAGGTCCATTTATAGTCTTTAAAATTATCCTCAGCAACCGTATATTTATTAAATTTTCTTATTTTATCTATGGTTATCGGGCCTTGTAAACATTGATTTATTATTTGTAGATCCTTTTGTCTTGCTTTAGAATTTCCAATGCTATCAACACCAAAAGGAGCTAAATCTGTACCTCCCCAGCTTGTATTTCCATAATGTATGGCATCATTTGAAATAACAACAGCCAAATCTTTTCCAAATTGAAGTTTGTCTTTTTTCATTATTGTATATACTACATTTGATAACTCTTCTGAAAATGAATTCATATTTTCAAAAGTAATATATGGAATAAGAATAGGGATAATTTTAACTTCCTCATTGTTTTTTATTAAAAACGGGTTTATTGCTTCCAATGAATGTTCCAGCTGCATCATGCTGTCATGAACTATAAAAATATCTTTTGACAGACCCTGTAATATTTTATCTCGTAATGGAGAAATGGGAATATTGTTGTTATTACTTTTCCATTGATCAAAAGATCCAAAGACTAACTTGTTTTCTAAATTAAAATTCCTAGCCTTATGTGCAACTCCAACTAAGATAATTGTTTTGGCCTTGATACCGGCTAAGGTTTGGCTGTAAAGTCCAGCCGCATATGCGTAATCATCATGTGGGCAAATGGCCGCTTTGTACATTTGATTTGATGGTTTCTTGTCATTTGGATGAATTCTTGCAATTATACTGTCAAATTGCCACTCATATTGCGTAAACCCAATAGTATCAATAAGATATCTTGTTTTTAAACTTGATTTATCAATTTTCCTATTGTTGCATGAAGAAAATATGATACAGACAATTATTACCTTAAAAATTAATTTAGCGAACATTTATATATCATTTAATAAAATCCCGGGATTTTTCCAGAGCTTCTTTAATGCCTTCCGGATTTTTACCACCTGCAGTAGCAAAAAATGCTTGGCCACCTCCGCCCCCTTGAATATACTTTCCAAGCTCACGAACTATATTACCTGCATTCAAGTCTTTTTCCTGAGTTAAATTTTTTGAAATATAAATTGTAAGTAAAGCCTTGTCATTTAGGGATGATCCTGCAATAAAAAATAAATTATCGATTTTATTTGACAAATCAAAAGCAACATTTTTTAAAGTATCGGCATCCAAATCAATTTTGGTGGCAATATAATTGACTCCATTGATATTCTCAATATTTTTAGTCAGATCATCTTTAAATGAAGATGCTAAATCTTTTTTAAGTTCATCAATTACTTTTTTTAACCTGGTATTTTCATCTTGTAAATTACCCACCGCTTTTAAAACATTGGAAGGGTTTTTTAATGTTGATTTTATTTTTGCATATTCTTCATCCTGAGCGAAAAAATAATCTCTAACAGAATCATTGGTTATGGCTTCAATTCTTCTTATTCCCGAGGCAATTGCACTTTCCGACATAATTTTAAAATGCCAAATATCTCCTGTATTTTCAACATGGGTACCTCCGCAAAGTTCAATAGATTTACCGAATTTTATAGTTCTGACAGTATCACCGTATTTTTCACCAAATAACATCATTGCCCCTGTTTTTTCGGCTTCAGCTAATGGAATATTTCTATTTTCTTCTAAACTGATCTTATCATTAATCCTTGCATTCACGAAGTGCTCAACTTCTGTAATTTCATTTTGACTTAATTTAGAGAAATGTGAAAAATCAAAACGTAAATTTTTAGCATGAACAGCCGAACCCTTTTGCTCAACATGCGATCCTAATACTGTTCGTAAAGCCTGATGCAATAAATGTGTTGCGGTATGGTTGCACATCGTTCTAAAACGATGATTATTATCTACAACTAATTTGAATTTTTGATGTGGATCTTCAGGTAAATTTTTTGTATAATGTAAGATTAAATTGTTCTCTTTTTTTGTATCAATAATGTAAATCACATCGGCATTTGGTACTTCTAAATACCCTTTATCACCAACCTGGCCACCGCCTTCAGGGTAAAATGGGGTTAAGTTGAATACCAATTGGTATAGATTACCATCCTTCTTAGAAGATACTTTTCTATAGCGTACAATTTTTGCATCTGTCTCTAAATAATCATATCCAATAAACTCTTCTTCATTATCTTCCTGTAAAATCACCCAATCATCAGTATCTATTTCAGCAGCAGCACGAGACCGTAATTTTTGCTTATCCATTTCGGAATTGAATTCATTTTCATTAAATTCGAGTCCTTTTTCTCTTAGAATCAGTGCTGTAAGATCTTTTGGAAAGCCATAGGTATCATATAATTCAAATGCTTTACGCCCTGAAATCGAATTTTCTTTGTTATTATTAATAATATTTTCAAGCAGAATTAACCCTTGATCCAGAGTACGTAAAAATGAACTTTCTTCTTCTTTAATTACATTGTGGATCAAGTGTTTTTGTGCAATTATTTCCGGGAAATTATCGCCCATTTGCTCTCCTAAAACATGACTTAGTTTATAGATGAACGGCTCTTTTTTGTTTAAAAAAGTAAATCCATAACGAATGGCACGACGTAAAATTCTTCTGATCACATAACCGGCACCATTATTAGATGGCAATTGCCCGTCAGCAATTGCAAAGGCAACAGCTCGAACATGATCGGCAATCACACGGATGGCAATGTCAACTTCTTCCGTTTTACCGTAGGTGGTTTCCGTAATAGATTCAATTTCACGAATAATAGGTGTAAATACATCTGTGTCATAATTTGATTGTACGCCTTGAATAACCATACACAATCTTTCAAATCCCATACCCGTATCTACGTGTTTAGCCGGTAATTTTTCAAGAGAGCCGTTGGCTTTTCTATTAAACTCCATAAAAACAAGATTCCAGATTTCAATAACCTGCGGATGATCCATATTGACCAATTCTTTACCAGGTATTTTATTCTTTTCTTCCTCAGATCTGATGTCAATATGAATTTCACTACACGGTCCACACGGTCCCTGAGCTCCCATTTCCCAAAAATTATCTTTTTTATTGCCTTTTAAGATCCTATCTTTTGGAATATATTTTCCCCAATATTCATACGCTTCCTGATCAAAATTCAGGTTTTCATCTTCACTTCCTTCAAATACAGTGACATATAAGTTGTTTTTGTCAATTTTAAAAACTTCAGTTAGCAATTCCCATGCCCATGCTATTGCCTCTTCTTTAAAATAATCTCCAAAACTCCAATTGCCAAGCATTTCAAACATGGTATGGTGATAGGTGTCCATACCAACTTCTTCCAGATCATTGTGTTTGCCAGAAACTCTTAGGCATTTTTGTGTATCAGCGATACGTTTGTTTACTATTTTTTTTTGACCTAAGAAATATTCCTTAAAAGGGTTCATTCCTGCATTAATAAACATTAAAGTCGGGTCATTTTTATTTACTAATGGCGCCGAAGCTACTATTTGATGCTTTTTTGAAGCAAAAAAATCCAAAAATTGTTTTCTGATTTCCTGTGAAGTCATAAATAATATTTAAATGCGATAAATTTTGTTTTTAAAGAATAACAAAAAAATTGTAAATTTGTTTTTATTGCATGAGTATTAACTTAAATACTTATGCAAAAATAGTATAATTATATGTTATGGCGAAGGTAAAATATTATTACGATTCTGATACTCTATCTTATAGGAAAATAGAGTTAAGGAAGAGGGATAGGTTTAGGAAAATGATCGTTTTTCTAATGGCATCTGCAATGTTAGGAGCTTTGATGGTTTTGATAATGTATCAATTTATTGAATCACCAAGACAAAAAGTGTTAAAAAGAGAGCTTGAAAATATGAAATTACATTATGAGCTTTTAGATAAAAAAATGTTGCAGGCTCAGGATGTTTTAGGCGGAATTCAGAAAAGAGACAATAATATATATCGCACCTATTTTGAAGCCAACCCAATTCCTGAACAGCAAAGAAAAGCTGGCTTTGGTGGAATCAACAGGTATAAATCGTTAGAAGGTTTTAATAATTCGGAAATGATTATTGATGCAACAAAAAATTTAGACATTCTTTCAAAACAATTATATGTGCAGTCGATATCATTGGATGAGATCATCGATCTGGCTAAAGATAAAGAAAAGCTATTGGCCTCAATGCCGGCAATTCAACCTGTAAGTAAAGAAGATTTGACAAGGATGGCCTCTGGTTTTGGTTGGAGATTGGATCCTTTTACCAAAGCAAGAAAAAGACATAAAGGAATGGACTTTACCTCTCCGAAAGGGACCCCTATTTACGCTACAGGAAATGGTAAGGTAATTAGAGCCGATAGCAGGGCAACAGGATATGGGAAACATATAAGAATTGATCATGGATTTGGATATGTAACCTTGTATGCGCATTTATCAAAATACAATGTTAAAAAGGGTAAAAGAGTAAAACGAGGTGATTTGATCGGTTATGTTGGAAGTACAGGTAGATCGCAAGCTCCACATTTACATTATGAAGTGCGTTATAATAGGAAACAAATAAATCCTATTAATTATTATTATGGAGACTTATCTCCAGAGGAGTTTCAGGAAATGTTAAAAATTGCTTCGCAAGAAGGACAATCACTCGACTAATGCATATAAATTTACCGGAAAAACGTTATTATAAAATTGGAGAAGTAGCTAAAGCTTTTGATGTCAACACATCATTGATCCGTTTTTGGGAAAATGAATTTGAAGTTTTAAAACCCAAAAAGAATAAAAAAGGTAATAGGTTATTTACACAAGAAGATCTAAAAAACTTGCAACTCATTTATTTTTTGGTAAAAGAAAAAGGATTTACCTTAGAGGGTGCTAAAAACAAGTTGAAAGAAGCACCGGATAAAATTAAATCTAATCATAAAATTATTTTGCGTTTAGAACAGATAAAAAATGAATTAACACAAATTAAAAATCAACTTTAACCCTTAAATTATTTAAAATGAAAAAATGGCTTCCCTTAATTATTATTTTAGTTATCGTATTTGGAATCTTCAGATGGGGTGTAGGGCTTAATAATAATATGGTCGAAAAACAAGAAACTGCTAAAACCCAATGGGCAAACGTTGAAAGTGCTTATCAAAGAAGGGCAGATTTAATTCCTAACTTAGTAAATACAGTAAAGGGTTATGCCAGTCATGAAAAAGAAACATTAGAAGGTGTTATTCAGGCTAGGGCTAATGCCACTAAAACAACAATCGATCCGAGTAATGTTACGCCTGAACAAATGGCTCAATTTCAAGAATCACAAAACTCATTAACAGGAGCACTAAGCAGATTAATGGTTGTTGTAGAAAAATATCCGGATTTAAAAGCCAATCAAAACTTTTTAGAATTACAAAGTCAATTGGAAGGAACTGAAAATAGGATTAATGTAGAACGTAACAGGTACAATAATTTAGCAAAGGATTATAATGTTTATACAAAAAAATTCCCTGCAACTGTATTAGCAGGAATGCTAGGTTTTGATCCTTTAGTTTTATTTCAGGCTGCTGCCGGAAGTGAAAATGCACCCACAGTAGACTTTAATTAAAATATAACAAAACATGCAATTAAATAGCCAAAGTTTAAACTTTGGCTATTTGTTTCTGTAAAATAAATAATCATGTCGAAAGTAGAAGATTTTTTAACAAAAGAAGAAGAACAAAGCATCGTTAAAGCTATTCGAGATGCTGAAATAGCTACATCAGGCGAAATTAGAGTGCATCTTGAAAATAATCTTACAAAAGATTGTTTGGAACATGCAAAAGAGGTTTTTCATTTATTACATATGGATGAGACCAAAGATAAAAATGGTGTACTTTTTTATCTTGCTATAAAGGATAAGAAATTCGCTATAATTGGTGACTCTGGAATTGATAAGTTAGTACCTGACAATTTTTGGGAAAGTGTTAAAAATAAGGTTGTAAGTGAGTTTGCAAAAGGAAATATCGCTAATGGATTAATCTTGGGAATTTTAGATGCAGGACAAAAATTACAACAATATTTTCCTTACGAAAAAGAAGATGAGAATGAATTATCTGACGAAATTTCAAAGGGTTAATTGCTTATTAATAGTAAAACTATTTCGTATTTTTGCATAATAAAAATAAATAAATGTCTGTATTTTATAAACTCTCTATAAAAGAGATTGCTAAGGAAACGAAAAATGCAGTTTCCGTGAATTTTGAAGTTCCTGAAAATTTACAAGATGAATTTAATTTTATTCCCGGACAATATTTAACTCTTCAAAAAGAACTGGGTGGGCATCTTTTGAGACGAGCCTATTCAATTTGTTCTTCGATAAATAGTAAGGATTTAAAAGTAGCGATTAAAGAAGTAAATAAAGGTGCTTTCTCTCAATATGCAAATAATGAATTAAGCATTGGAGATACAATTGATGTTGCTGCCCCGGAAGGCAAATTCATTCTAAATACCTCTAAAAACAATAATAAGAATTATTTAGCATTCGTTGCCGGTAGTGGGATTACTCCTGTTTTATCAATGATTAAATCTGTTTTGGAGATTGAAGATAAAAGTAAATTTGTTCTAGTTTATGGTAATAAATCAAGTGAGTTAACTATTTTTAAAAATGAAATTGATAAACTGGCAAATAAGTATGAAAATCAATTTGAAGTTCATTATGTATTTAGTCAAAAAATAAGTGATAAAGCTTCCTTTGGCAGGATAAACTTAAAAGTGATCAATGATATTTTAAAGCATAAGTACAATCAGGTTTCCTTTGATGAATATTTTCTTTGTGGTCCTGAAGATATGATTGATCTGGTTAAAGAAACCCTGTTAAAAAATGGCATAAAAAGTGATTTAATTAAATTTGAATTATTTACTATTTCGTCTAACAAAAAAGAAGTAAATACTGAATTAAGTGGAAATTCGGAAATTACCATATTATTAGATGATGAAGAAATCACTTTTGATATGCGTAAAGATGAACTCATTTTGAACGCAGCTTTGGCTCATGATTTGGATGCTCCATATTCATGTCAAGGAGGTATATGTAGTAGTTGTTTGGCAAGAATTATTGAAGGAGAAGTAGTTATGGATAATAACACCATACTTGATACAGAAGAAATTGAAGAAGGATTAATATTAACTTGTCAGGCTCATCCAATATCATCTACTATTAAAATTGATTATGATGATGTTTAAATTGAATTAGTTATCTATGTTCAGCGAATATGTCAATGCGGTTTTTTTGGGTTTGGGTTTAGCTTTTTTGGTTGGTCCTGTTTTTTTTACATTGATTGAAACAAGCATTAACAAAGGTATAAAAGCTGCTATAATTTTTGATATTGGCGTTATATTGGCAGATATTGTTTTTATCTTCATTGCATATTATGGAAGTGTTGCGCTTTTAGAAAGAATTCATGATGATCCACGTTTATTTTTAATAGGTGGAATTGTTTTGATTTTATATGGATTATACACTGTTTTTTATAAAAAAACAAAAAAATCAGTGACCGACAAAGAGTTGGTTGTTGTAGAAAATTACAATTATATTGGATTATTCTTGAAAGGGTTTTTTTTAAACTCAATTAATATTGGGGTTTTAGCTTTTTGGATGACCATTGTGATCGCGGTAAGTTCAAATCTTCAAATGAACCAATCAAAGATATTTAATTACTTCACCATAGTGGTGGTTACTTTTTTTTGCATTGATATAGTGAAAATAATTGCCGCAAAACAATTAAAAAAGAAAATGACTCCAGTTGTTTTAAGGAAAATACGTTATGTTCTCGGTATCTTTTTTATAGTATTTGGAGTTATTCTGGCTACTAAAAGATTTATTCCAAAAGAAACAATCCAAAAATTTGATGAAGTAATTGAAAGAATAAATAATTAATTATTTTGAATTTTCAAATTGTATTTTACTGCAACTTTATTAAAAACGTCCAGTTTTTTTTGATTTTTTAGATCATTGTACATATAGCCAATTTTTTTGGCAGCATCGGCCCTATAGGGTGAATTTTGGTTAGTGTAAATAGTATAGGCATGAATTAAATTATCTAACCCTTCTTCTTGCCGATCGTTAGTGTACAATATCAAACCTAGACCATAATAACCCTCAGGATCATCTTTATAAATACCAATAAATTTATTATAATATTTAATGGCATCATTAAATTCTTTGTTCAGATTATATGTAACAGCTATATTCATTAAAGGCAATCGTCCTTCAGGATTAATATCTAAAGATTTTTTATATGCTTTAATTGCTTCTACATATTGATTGGTTTTTCTATAGGAAATCCCTAAATTATCCCAAGCAAATGCAAATTTAGGATCAATTTCAATAGCTTTTTGAAATTTTGGAATTGCGTTTTCAAAATCGCCATCATCCAGATATTCCATACCGTCATCATAGGCTAATTGAGCCAAAACATTACTCGAAGTTGAATGTTTAAATTCTGTATTTTCAGCAAAAGATAGTTGTTTTAGTGCAATACAATTTTCAACAAGATAGTTTTCAATTTTTTTGTAGGCCTTAGTTTCTAGTTGTATATCTGTCACGTCATTTTTATTTTTACTCACTTCTGAGTTTAAATTTTTTACAATTGAAGATGCAATGCAATTTTGAATGGCCTTGTTTTTCGTATTATCTTCAGTATTTATTTTTGAGATACAATCACAAGCATCTTTGGAGATTATTGATATATAATCAACATCGGTATCTTGACTATAACCCGTAAGGAATATAAAAAAGAAGAGTAAATTTGCTATTTTCAAAAGAATATATTTTAGTAATAATTAGTTAAATTCCCGTGCTCCCAAAACCGCCTTTTCCACGTTTGGTTTCATCTAAAACGGTTACTTCCTGCCATTTAGTATGTTCGAACTTATTAATTATCATTTGGGCCACTCGATCGCCATCATTAATAGTGAAGTTATCATTAGATAAATTAACTAAAATCACGCCTATATCACCTCTATAATCAGCATCAATTGTACCCGGTGAATTTAAAACTGTAACACCATGTTTAGCGGCTAAACCACTTCTTGGTCTTATTTGAGCTTCAAACCCAACTGGCAAAGCTATATGCAGACCTGTTTTTATGATAGCTCTTTCTAAGGGCTTTAAAATAACAGGCGCTGATAGATAAGCCCGTAAATCCATGCCGGCTGAAGCCGAAGTTTCATAACTTGGTGTTTGGTGGTGTGATTTATTGATTATTTTAATTGTCATTTTTTTAATATTTGTAAAAGTTCATTTTTTTCATTCCATATGGTATATGCTAAAAACACTGAAACCAAAAGTATTGACATCAAGATATTACCTCTAAAAAAGAGAAAAGATAAATAGGATAAACCTATAGAAAGGATTAAATATATAATTATGTTCTTAATTTTATAAGGAATATTATAATATTTATTTCCATAAATATATGATATAATGGTCATAAATAGATAGGCTGTTAAAGTTGCCCAAGCTGAAGCCATAAAACCTATTATTGGTATAAATATAACATTGAACAAAATGGTTATCAATGCTCCGATAATAGAAAAATACATACCATATTTTGTTCGATCTGTCAATTTGAACCAAACGGATAAATTATAATAAATACCTAAAAACAAATTCGCCAATAATATTATAGGTACAATTGATAATGCTTGAAAATACTCGTCCTTGCCTAAAAGGATATTAGCAAAAGTATCAATAAAAGTAATTATTATTAACATAAAAGTTAATCCAATAACAGTGAACCATGTAAGTATTTTTGCATAAATTTCCTTGGCGTTTTTTTCTTTGGCCTGGTTAAAGAAGAATGGTTCGGCGCCTAATCTGAAAGCCATAATGTAAAGTGTCATAAACACACCTATTTTATAGCAAGCGGCATAGATACCCATTTGTTCTTTCCCTAAATAATTACCAATAAGTAATTTATCTATATTTTCATTTGTGACATAAGCAATACTACTGACCATAACAGGTAATCCATAATTAAGCATTTTAAAAAGCATTTTTTTGTCAAAAGCTAATTTGAATTTAAAAATTATGGGCAATAATAAAATAAAGGTTACTAAACTGGCAAATAAGCTCGCAATAAAAATATAGATCACCAGAGGGTATTGATCAAAATTCTCCACGATAAACAGAGGTACATAATATCCATTTTTTATTGCTAAAGGCACATATAATAAAAAATATAAGTTTATGAATGCATAAATCAATATGTTAAGTATTTTGTAAAAAGCAAATTTTATAGGTCGGTTGCTTACACGTAAATACGCGTAAGGAATTACAACTAAAGTATCAAATGTTGTTACTAAAATTAATATTTGAAAATAGATCGGATCAGCAAACCCTAAAAATACAGCAATGTTTTCACTATAGATCAGCATAAGAATTAAGAAAACAAAGGTGGTTACCATTAAACTGATAAAAGAAGTTGAAATTACTTTTCCCTTGTTTTTTTCATTCGTAAAAAACCTGAAAAATGCAGTCTCCATACCATAAGTCAAAAAGGCGTTGAAATAGGCTGCATAAACAAAATAAATAGTGTTTTCAGCATATTTTTCAGAATGGAGAGTATTTGTGTGGAGTTTGACTAAAATAATATTTATAGCTCTTGGTAAAACAGCAGCAATTCCGTAAATAATAGTGTCTTTAAAAAACCGTTTTAATGTACCCAAAGTAGATGTTAATTTCTACGAAAGTAAAAAAAAATGAATTAACAATTGAAATTTAGGATTTAAAATATTGAATGGTGATTTTTAATAATAAAAAAATCCTTATCGCTAACGATAAGGATTTTAAACTTATAAGGTAATTCAAATACTATGCTTCTATTGCATCAATTGAAACATAAGATCTGTTATCTTTTTTCTTCGTAAACCTAACAACACCATCTACTTGAGCATGCAAAGTATGGTCTTTACCCATATATACGTTTTCACCAGGGTGATGTTTTGTGCCTCTTTGACGAACCAGAATATTACCAGCGATAGCACCTTGACCTCCAAAGATTTTTACTCCTAATCGTTTCGATTCGGATTCTCTACCGTTCTTAGAACTACCTACACCTTTTTTATGAGCCATGATCTAATTTTTTATTGATTAAATTATTTTTTTGGACTTTCTTTCTTAACGGTTGCTTTTTTCGCTGCTGGTTTAGTTGCAGTTTTTTTCGGAGCCGCTTTTTTAGTCGCCTTTACTTCTTCTTTTGTAACAACTTTTTTAGTAGAAGCTGCTTTTTTAACAACTGGTTTATCAGCTACCGTTTTAATAACATCTGCTGGCTTAGTTTCTTTTTTCGCTACTGTTTTTTTTGCAGGAGCCTTGGCTGAGATGTTTTCAATTTGAATTTCAGTTAAAAATTGGCGGTGGCCATTTTTTACTCTGAACCCTTTTCTTCGTTTCTTTTTAAAAACGATTACCTTATCACCTTTTAAGTGATTCAATACTTTGGCAGTTACTACTGCTCCTTTTATAGCTGGGGCGCCAATGGTAATTTTTCCATCATCCAATAAAAGAACATTATCAAAAGAAACTTTTGATCCTTCTTTATCTTGTAAACGATGAACAAAAACCTTTTGGTCTTTTGCTACTTTAAATTGCTGCCCTGCTATCTCTACAATTGCATACATAAATTTATGTTTTTCGCTTAATTAATTTTAAAAAATACACCCATTAAAATAGGCGGGTGCAAATATACATCTTTTTATCAAATGGGGAAAACTTTTTTGGCGTGTAAAAATAATTAAATAATATTTATTTATGGCCCTGATATTATAGTCTTATTCTCCCTTGTTAGTTAAAAATATTCCGAGTAAAATCAAGCCGCCGGTAAATATCTGACTTAAATGTAACTTTTCACCATCCATTAAACCCCAAAATATGGCTACAATAGGGATCAAATAAGTTACTGAGCTTGAGAAAATGGGTGACGATATTTGAACTAATCTATTGAACAGAGTTTTAGCCATGGCAGTTCCAAAGATAGAAAGAATCAGTATGTAGACTAATTCTGTGCTGGTATTTTGAATATTTTCTATATGGATATAATTTGATTTCCATAATATAATTAATGCAGGGATTATTAAGAAAACAAAATTTCCTGTAGTAATTGCCAAAGCATTTAAATCGTTCAAATGTTTTTTTAGTATATTAACGTTAAAAGCATAACCTACAGAAGCAATTACAATAAATAATGCATAATAATAATTTTGGTTTGGATTTATCTCTGCTCCCTTAATTATCAAAAAGAATGCTCCAAGTAACCCTATGAATATTCCAATAAATTGTTTTCTTAAAAATGAAAATCCATAAAATAAAATACCAACTATTAATGTGTTTAATGGTGTTAGTGAATTCAATATGGAAACAATTGAGCTATCAATTTTTAAGATGGCATAAGCAAACAGAAATACAGGAAAGAAGGTACCTATAACAGCTGTTATAAAGATGTAATACCATTGTTTTTTAGTAATATTAGGCAAATATTTGTATCCTACTAATATTAACGAAATTGTTGTAAATATTATTCTGAGCGCACCTACTTGTATAGGTGTTATTCTTACTAAGGCTTTTTTCATCAAGATAAATGAACTTCCCCAAATAATAGAAATTATAATTAAGTACAACCATCGTATTTGTTTACTATTCATGAAATTATTTTAGTAATTTAATGGATAAAGGTTAAAAATTTATAATTTTGTGTTAATATTAAAATTGAACACGTGAAATTAATTAATAAAATAACAACGGTAGTGGTGATAATGATTTTTTTGATGGCTTGTACTAATAAATCACAATCCATTATGAAAAATGTTAAAATTGAAAAACCCATAGTGGAGAACTTAAAGAATGTTGAGGTTCAAATCAGAGGGATGACTTGTGAAATCGGATGTGCCAGATTGATTCAATCAAAATTATATAAAACAGAGGGAATTAAATTTGCAAAGGTTAGTTTTAAAGATAGCCTGGGAAATATTACCTATGACGCGAATATGATATCGAATACCGAAATTAAAAATATTATTCAAAATGTTGCGGGAGGTGATCTGTATAAGGTAGTTGATATGAATGAAGTAGAGAATTTTAAGGAATTTAATGCACAATAATCAAGTTAACTGTATTATAATTGGAAAAGAGTTAAAAATGTTTTTATTTTGTGTAATAACTTAACCCCAAAAATTTTTATCATTATGAAATTTATTAAAAATATTTTTACAATAGTACTTGTTTGTTTAATCATGTTTTCATGTAAATCTGAAAAAAAAGATACTGATTCTGTTACGGATGAGGTAGCGGTTGAAGAGGTTTCAGAAACAGAGGAAGCAAGTTCAGAGTCTGGAATGGAAGCAGCAGAAGAAGCTTCGGAAGAGGTTGCTGAAGAAGTAGAAACTAAAAAAATTACGGTTGTTTATCCTAAAGATACTGAACTACAGAATGAAGTAGAAAAAGCTATTAAAAGCTTAGTTGATGAAAACCCAACTATTGAAAATCATTTCAATAGTGCATATGGCTTTGTAATTTTTCCGGAAATTACTAAGGCTGGTTTAGGTATTGGTGGTGCAGGAGGTAAAGGTCTTGTTTTTCAGGACAAAAGTGTAATCGGTAGAGCATCAATGGCACAAGCTACTTTTGGCTTACAGGCGGGAGGGCCAGCAATACCAGGAAGTTGTATTTTTTGAAAATAAGGAGGCCTTGGATAAGTTTAAAGCTGGGAAAGTAAAGTTTTCAGGACAGGCATCGGCCGTAGCTCTTAAAAAAGGAGCATCGGTTGATATTGATTATCAAGACGGTGTAGCTATTTTTACCAAGGTAAAAGGTGGAATTATGGCGGAAGCCTCTGCTGGCGGTCAAAAATTCAAATATAAAGACGGAATTTAAGTAATAACTTAAAACCCTGAAAAAGCTTCTAATTGATATTAGAAGCTTTTTTTATTATATCTTTTTAATTTAACTAACATACTAACTATCACTACATTTTTTCATTTATTGTTGATTTATTTTGTTATTTTTATAGTGAATATTTAACTAAAACCAAAGAAAATGAAAATTATTAAATTATTACTAGTGATTACGATTATTGGCTTAATTGCTATTTCATGTAAAGAGACAAAAAAAGAAAACTTGAATGACGAATCAGCTGTTGAAATGACGGATGAAGCGTCTGAGGCATCAGATATGGAAACAGCCGAAGATGGTAGTCAAGCAGGCGCTGATGAAGGATCTGCAGCAGTGAAAAGCCCGAATGAAGCCCAAGAAAGTATTGATACTGATTCTAAAGACCTAGAAGAATCTACGGTTGAAGGAGTAACTGTGTTAAAGGAAGAAATGGCTGATACACCAGTAATTTACCCTGGTTGTGAGGGATCAGCAGAAGAAATTAGAGCCTGTTCTAAAAAAGAATTCATTAGTTTTTTGAAAAATAAATTTGATAAAGATTTGGCAAATGAATTAGAAAAAGGCAATCACGTTATAAAATCTGTTGTACATATTGATCAATCTGGAAAATGTTCTGTTCTAAGGGTTACAGCTCCTAGTCCTCAGTTAGAAAAAGAAGTGGAAAGAGTTATTGGCTTGTTGCCTCAAATGACTGCAGCCACGGCCAAAGGAAAACCTGTTAGTGTTACCTTTATCTTACCAATTAATTTTAAAGTAGAGAAACTTTAAACATGTAAAAATTCTTTTTTAAATGCTATTTCAATTTTTGGAAAACCTGAATATTATTTTCAGGTTTTTTATTGCGAATAAAGGACTTATTAAAAAACTTTAGATTTACTTCAGATTATTTACGTTATTTGCGCTTTAACAAATATTTAACTTATACTTTAAACTATGAAATTAATCAAAGGACTATTGGCAATTGCTATCGTTAGCTTAATTGCAGTATCATGTAATGAAACAAAAAAGGGAGCAGAAAAAGACTTAAATGAAGCTGTTGAGGCAGTGGAACAAGCTACTGATGAAGCAGTTGAAGCTGTTAAAGAAGCGGGAGAAGATGTTAAAGAAGCAGTTGAGGAAGCTGTAGACTCTATAGGAGCGGATGTGGATAAAGTTGTTGACTCTGCTAAAGCAATGGCAGATAACGTGACCAAAAAATGTGATGGTAAATGTTCAAAAGACGGTAAGTCATGCGACGGTAGCTGTAAGGCTTAACTATTTTACTGACATTATTAAAAAAAAACTACCAACAGGTAGTTTTTTTTATGTTTTATTTTAATTGTTTTTTACGTAAAGAGTAATATAAAAACAATAAACTTATAAAAAATAATAAGCCGGTTAACTGATGTAAAACCCCATAGAAAAGGGGTATTCCGGTTTTTATTTTTATTAGTACTGAAATCCCTAGAAAAATCTGAACAAGAACCAATACGTACGAAATGGTTAACCATTTAATTGCTCGTGTGTACAAATGATTTCTTTTTTTATAATAATAAAATACCATTAAGGCTAAAATTATATAGGCCAGTAATCTGTGAATGAACTGAATCAATGCAGGTGCAAATTCGAAATTATCATAATTTGTTAAATTGTGTAAACTCCAATTGGAAGTGTTTATTAATACCTCTGGGATTAATTTACCATTCATAGAAGGCCAGGTAGGGTAATAAAGCCCTGCCTTCATTCCTGACATTAACCCGGCAAAAACCATTTGTACTAGTGTAATTGAAAGTAAGGTAACAACAAATTTTGTACTTTTCTTTTTGCTTTTATTTTCTATTTGGTAGGCATCAGCAATTGTTTTAACCATGGCAGCAACAGTCAATACTGCAAGAATAAAATGTAATGTTAATTTATAGGCATTTACCCAAGGCCTGTTGATCAATCCACTTTGAACCATTATCCATCCTGCTGATGCAGTTAAAGCTGTTAATAAAACAACTAAAATCAATCGTTTTACCAAGTAAAAATCAATTTTTTTCCGAATAACAAAGATTGTAAATGGAATTATAAAAATAATACCCAAAAGTCTCACCCATAAACGATGGAAATATTCCCAGAAGTATATAAATTTAAAATCTTTTAAGGTAAAATCAGAGTTAATTTTAAGATATTGAGGAGATTGCTTATACAGTTCGAATACTTCAAGCCACTGTTGTTTATTAAATGGTGGCAAAACCCCGGTTATAATATCCCATTTGGTAATTGATAATCCAGATCCGGTTAACCTTGTAATTCCTCCGAGAATTACCTGACCAATAAGCATGATCAAACCAATTAATAGCCAGTACCGAATATATTTTGTGTATTTATATTTTTTCAATGAAGGAGATTTAAATTGTTAATTTTTTTCAAAAATAATTATGAATAATTAGTAAGAATAATATTTATTTACTTTATGAAATGACATCATTAATATTTCCATTCTAAAGATTCAATCAATTTTATAATATCTTTTTGCAGGTAATTTATCGCAGGTTTAATTGAATCATAATTTGGTTGTACATTAAAATATACGGAACCAGTTATAAAATGATTCGTACTGTCTGTAACATGAAATTGAATTGGTGAAGCAGCATTCCCTGTAACTTCAAAAATTGAACCATACACTTTTTTAGTTATATTAGTATAGGGTATTGAACTTATCCCATCAGCCTTTATGGCATGATTGAAAGTTAACTTTTCAGCCTCAATAAATAATTCTTTCAAGTTATCTTCAATAGGTCTGTAAGTTATATTTATTGATGCTTTAAGTTTAGAATATTCAATGTTAACCCAGCATTTATTATTAGTTTTAACTGTAGATTGAGTAGATGTTTCAAATTTAAAAGGACACTTAGTGTCTATCAATTTATAATTTGGCATCTGATATTCTAATCGTAATTGAGCCTTGGGTTTTGGTAAAACATCTTCTTTACATGAAATTAATAAAGTTATAGATAAAATCGGTAAAATCATCAATCTTAATATATTCTGGTGCTTCATTTTTTATTTGGTAATGTAACTTTAACTTGTTTGATTCTTTTTTTGTCAATTTCTTCAATTTTAAACGCAAATCCATGAAATAAGATAGTGTCATCTTTTTTAGGGAACTTACCGGTAATTTCTAATATAAATCCGGCTAGAGTTTCAGATTCAAATTTATTCTCTTCAAAATTTGTACTGTCAATTTGCAAAACTTTATAAAAATCTTTTAAAGTTATTTTACCTTCAAAAACATAATTATTATCGTCTAACTTTGAATAGGATAAATCATTTTGATCAAATTCGTCTGAAATGTCACCTACAATTTCTTCAATGATATCTTCTAAAGTTATTAAGCCTGATGTACCACCATATTCATCAACAACAATTGCAAGGTGATTTTTCATATCTTGAAATTCTTTTAAAAGATCGTCAAGTTTTTTATTTTCAGGAACAAAAAATGTCTCTCTTATAATTTTATTCCAATTATATGTTTTTTTATTAATATGTGGAATTAAATCTTTGGTATACAAAATTCCAATTATATTATCAATATTGTCTTTGTAAACTGGTATTCTTGAGTGACCCTTTGTTTTGATTTTTTCGATTATTAAATTGAAATCTTCCCCTGCAGACAAAGCAAAAATATCTATCCTTGGACACATTACCTGAGAAGTTTCTGTGTTGCCAAAATTGACTATTCCTTGCAATATTTTTTTTTCTTCTTTAGTTGTTGCTCCTGTTGAGGTTAATTCTAGAGCCTGTGACAATACTTCAACAGAAAAATCTGTCTTTTTTTTACTTAACTTCCTTTCAACAATACTTGTTAATTTAAGTAGGGGGTAGCTTAAAAAAGATAAAATTGAATTCAATAAAATCATTGGTTTGGCCATTATCTTTGCAAACTTTAATGCATTTCTATTGGCATATACTTTTGGCAAGACTTCACCAAAAAGCAATATCAAAAAAGTCACTAATACGATTTCAATTAAAAATTTTATTAGTTGTGAAGAGATATTTCTAAAAAAATAATCGCCAATATATGCGAATAGAAGAATAAATAATATATTGATAAAATTATTTGCAATAAGTATAGTGGCAAGTAATTTTTTAGGTTTTAGTAATAAATCGGAAACCAGATTTGTATTAGAATTTTTATTTTTTTCATTTTCAAGATCAAATTTAGAAATTGAATAAAAAGCAACTTCTGTACCTGAAATTATTCCGGATAAAATCAATAATATTACTAGAGAAATTACTCCCGAAACAAGATTCCAGTTTATATTTGAAATTAAAAAAATACTAGCAGATTCAGGATCCAATGAAAAAAATTTAGTTAATAATTTTTTAGATATTAAAAGGGTAAATCATCTGATTTGTCATTTAAACCTGCATCATTTGAAACAGATTTATCCAGGGCCTCCACGGAAGATGAACTCAAAGGATTATTTAAATCCTTTTTAGTTGTTAAAAAAGTCATATCCAAGGCGTGAATTTCAGTTGAATATCTTTTTATACCATCCTGTTCCCATTGCCTGGTTTTTATCCTCCCTTCAATGAATACCCGATCACCTTTACTTAAAAACTTTTCACAAATTTCAGCTAATTTATTCCGAACCACTACATTATGCCACTCAGTAGTTGTGATCTTTTCGCCAGTTTGTTTATTTATATAACTCTCATTAGTAGCAACCGGAAATCTACCTATAGAATTTCCACCTTCAAAATAATGCATTTTTACTTCATCGCCTAAGTGACCAATTAACATAGCTTTGTTTAATGAATTTGCCATAATATTAATTCTTTATAATTCAAATATAACACAATTATCAGAGCTCCCCTTAATCTCGAATTCTATATTTATCAACAAAGTTTTGAATCAAAGTTGGGAATGCAAAATTAGTCAATTTATCCCATGAAACAGCATTTATAATTTCAACATTGGTTTCAACTATCCAAAACGTAGTATATAAATGTTGGTGGGTTAATTTATGAATAATCTGATCAGTATTAAATTTTGAAATACGGCAGGATTTATCAGGTAAAATATCTTTAATCAACTTTGTTTCCAGTAATTCATTTAAGTCTATTTCTTTAGATGATTCATGCAATGGAAATTCAAAAAGATTTTGCCAGATATCCTTCCCGTTTCTTTGTAGAATTAGAGTAGAAGTGTTTGAATAATTTAAAATCAAATAATTAAAATATCTTTTTTTGATTTTTATTTTATTCTTTTTTATTGGAAGTGATTTAGTTTTGTTATTTTGAAGTGCATAGCAGTTGTGGTTCAAAAGGCAGTTCTCACAATCTGGATTTTTAGGTTTACAAATTAATGCACCAAACTCCATAATTGCCTGGTTATGTGTACCAGGTTTATCAGGATCGATTAATAGTTGAGCAAGTTTTTTAAATTCTTTAATACCTTTTGTTGAATCAATAGGAATTGAAATTCCGAAGTATCTCGATAAGACTCTGTAAACATTGCCATCAACTACTGCTGTTGATTCTTTAAAACAAATTGAAGCAATAGCCGAAGCAGTATAATCACCAACACCTTTTAGTTGAATCAAATCATTATAATTGTCTGGAAATTTAGCTCCTAAATTGTTTGTGATATGTTGAGCCGTTTTATGTAAATTTCTAGCCCTTGAATAGTAACCTAAGCCTTGCCATAACTTTAATACCTGTTTTTCATCTGCCTTTGCCAATGAAGAAATGTCATTAAATTCTTTAAAACATTTAACACCACACAAAAATAGCACAGGGCACATCATATTCTCTAAAATTTGTTAAAGAATTTAATGACATGTCTTCATTGATATAGTCAGAGTAAAAAATGTTATTAAATTCTTTAAAAAATTTTAAATAATATGATGTGCCCTGTGCTATTTTTGTTTGTTGTAAAATTATTTCAGAAAGCCATATTAAATAGGGATCGGTGGTATTGCGCCATGGTAAATCACGTTTATTTATTAAATACCACAGTATTAATGTGTTAGAAAATTGTAAATTTTTCTTCATTTTGCAATAGTACAATTAATTTATCTAATTAAATTTTAATCAATTAGCTTTCTGAAATTGATTAATTGTACTATATTTGCCGACTCAAATGAGGAATAAAATAACGTATAAATAATTTAAAATGACAAAAGCAGAGATTGTAGCGAACATTTCAGAAAAATCTGGTATTGAAAAAGCTGATGTTTTAAGAGTAGTTGAAGATTTAATGGTAGAAGTAAAAGATTCACTTAACCAAGGAAATAATGTTTATCTAAGAGGTTTTGGTAGCTTTATAGTTAAAAAAAGAGCTGAAAAAACAGGAAGAAATATTTCAAAAAACACAACAATTAAAATACCTGCACATAATATCCCAGCATTCAAACCAGCAAAGGTATTTGTGGAAAGCGTAAAAAAAAGTGTTCCTGTAAAATAATAAAAACCAAATAATTCAGTTTAATTATGCCTAGTGGTAAAAAAAGAAAACGCAGTAAAATTTCTACGCACAAGCGTAAGAAAAGAAGTAGACAAAATAGACATAAGAAGAAGAAATAATAAATAGGTGAGAAATCACCTATTTATTTGAACTTTTAAGTTTAGTAAGTTCATTGACATAAAATTTGTTTTAAACAAATATGGTGGTTATAAATTATAACCTTTTAAAAATTTTATTAATCAATCTATCCTTAATTTTCAAATTAAAGTATAATTGAAAATTAAAGGCTAGGTGCAAACATATAACAGAGTGAAAACAGAATTAATAATTAGATCAAATTCCTCTGATATAGATTTTGCCTTATTAAAAGATGGCAGACTTGTTGAATTACATAATGAAACTTTAGATAATAATTTCTCTGTTGGAGATATCTTTTTAGCTAAAGTAAAAAAAACATTATCAGGACTAAATGCAGCATTTGTTAATGTTGGAAGTGAAAAAGATGCATTTTTACATTATCATGATTTGGGTCCTCAATTATCATCTTTAAAAAAATATACACAACAAGTAAGAACAGGTAATAGAAAAGATTTCACTTTAAAAAATTTCCGTTTTGAAAAAGATATTGATAAAAACGGTAAAATTGATGATGTAATTAAAGCGGGTCAGAATATGTTGGTTCAAGTTGTTAAAGAACCAATTTCTACTAAGGGCCCACGGATAAGCTCAGAATTATCCATAGCCGGCAGATATTTAGTTTTAGTGCCTTTTTCAGATCGAGTTTCAGTATCTCAAAAAATTACTAACACAAAAGAAAAAGAACGATTAAAGAGATTGGCGCAAAGTATTAAACCTAAAGGGTTTGGTGTTATTTTACGAACTGTAGCACAGGGAATAAAAGTAGCTGAATTAGATAAGGATTTACAATATTCAGTACAACGATGGGTAAATATGTGTAAACAATTACCTAGAGCCCAGGCTCCGCATAAAGTTCTTTCTGAATTAAATAGAGCCTCTTCAATATTAAGAGATGTATTTAATGAATCATTTACAAGTATAATTACAAATGATGAAACATTACATCAAGAAATTGTAGACTATCTTGAAAGAATTGCTCCGGATAAAAAATCTATTGCAAAATACTATAGATCTCGAGTACCTTTATTTGATTTTTATGGTATTGAAAAACAAATAAAATCTGCTTTCGGACGAACTGTTTCGATGAAAAAGGGAGCTTATTTAGTTATAGAACATACAGAAGCATTACACGTTATAGATGTCAATAGTGGAAATCGTTCGAATAAAGCTAATTCACAAGCTGATACAGCTTTGGAAGTTAATTTAATAGCAGCTTCTGAAATTGCGCGTCAGTTACAACTTCGAGATATGGGAGGAATTATTGTTATTGATTTTATTGATATGCATATTGCAGATCATAGAAAAAAACTATTTGATCATATGCGTGAAGAAATGAAAGCAACAAGAACAAAACACAAGGTGTTGCCTCCTAGTAAATTTGGCTTGGTTCAAATTACACGTCAAAGAGTTAGACCGGAACGAAATATCAAAACGAAGGAAGAAGATCCGAATAAAAATGGCGAAGTAGAAGCGCCAATAATTTTAATTGATAGAATTGAAAATGATTTGAATAAGATTATGAAAGAAGATATTACAGGAGTAGCATTACATGTGCATTCTTTTGTTGCTTCTTATCTTACGAATGGATTAAAATCAATTCAATTAAAATGGTTCTTTAAATACAAGAAGTGGATTAAAATTATACCTAGAGATGCTATCGAATATTTAAGTTATCAGTTTTATGATAAAAATGATAAAATAATAAGGTAAATTATATATCAAAAAGCCTGCTTAGTTAAGCAGGCTTTTTTTATGGTTAAAAATGAACAAATTTTTTAATCAAAATCCGGGAATCCATTAATTTTGCCCGAATAAAATAAACACCTTTCATGCCCAATGCATTCATATCAATTGATGTTTCAATCTCATTTATTTTATATTGTTTAATTGTTCTACCCAGTATATCATATATTATCAAAGATGAAATTAAGCTGTGTTTTGTTGTTTTTATATGTAAGAATTCATTTTCATTTGTTAGTATTAATTTATCATTAATTAAATTAACTTTTTCTATTTTTAATTCGTTATTGAATTTTAAATAAAACCTATCGTTAAATAATCCATCTTCTTTTAAAGAGAAGGAATAATCTCCAAGTTTTAAATTTTGAACCTTTTCTAATTCTTTATCATATAAATATATATCATGAGAGCTAATCGGACCTTCCAAATGATCTATACCAATTTTTAAGGTAATTTCTTCGTTAATTTTAGAACTGAATCCAAGTGAAATTAATTCATCACCTCTTAAGGATGAAGTACCTTGTATCGCGAGTTGCTGTTTTTCAACAATTGAATAAAATGATACATATTCATTTCCATCTAAACGTAATCCGTCGAATTTTGATTCAAAAGAAGCACTGGCTCCATCGATAAAACCGATCAATATTTGACTGAACGCACCTTGGTCATTGAATAAATTTATCCAAATTTTATTTTTTGATTTTTCTGTCATTTCTGAAGAAGTTCGAATGAACTGCTCTTTATCAATAATATTTTTAAAGAAATTATCATTATCAGTTTTAATCCTCATTTCATTATTAAACTCAATATCTCCTGATTGTATGGCTTCAACAAAAAAGCCTTGCCCGCTTGCAATGAACTGAGTTGGTACAATGCCTTGCAAGTTAGCAGCAACTCCTCCTGTTCCAACAGTATACATAGCATAGTCATCTGAGCTATATTTTTGATGATTCTCATCAGTAATAGGTGATGTATTATGTGTCCAGAAATATAATGAACCATTTAAAACATTTTGATTATTGGTGTTATTTATAAATATTTCAGCATCTATAGCCGAAGGGTAAGGATTGCCAATTAAATTCCAATCATCAAATTCATTGTCATTATCATCACTCAATAAAACAGGAGTTGTAATGATACCATTATTAACTTCACCACTAAAAATAACACTTTGTGTATCTGCTAAAGTAGTTGCATTGGGGGCCATTGCTGTATAGCCTTTACCAATCTCCATTATCCCAGTTGCGCGCTGCCAGGCATTTTTATCGTCATCAAAGCCGTCATTATCAGAGTCGATATAATTTTGGGTTTCAAATTTATAAAATGAATTTTGGGGAGATTCAACAAATACATCTTCTAAAACTGCATTTTTAACTGGGGATGACCAATAGGTATAATCATACTTTTTTATTAAAGTAGTGGTTTTATGAACATTGATTATTCCATTATTGCTTATGGTACCTGAATTATTAACCATATGTAATGAACCCTGATGTAATACATTTAAAGTGCCATTTACAATAATATCATTTTGTACGGATAAATAATTATCAGAATTTATTGTAAGTGTTTTGCCGGTATTTATGGTCAAATTACAAGCATCAATATTTCCGTATAAGGAAGTATCATAATCATTGTCAAGAGAAACGTTTCTATATTCATCCGGTAAGCCATTGTTCCAATTATTTGTGTTATCAAAAGTTGTTTTACCTATATAGTGTTCACCAATTCTTGAATTTAATCCAATTGCTGTTGCATTAATCGCTGAAATTTCATATTCTATCCAATCATTTACATTAAAACCTGAATTTGGTTCTGCAGTTTCACAGCCATATTTTCTGATATAACTTTTTTCAGCCCCCCAATTATTACTGTTGCCAATAATATCTATTTTGTTTTCCCAACAGGTTTTATCAATTGTTGTAGAAATAACAATAATATCATTTCCATCAAAGGTGCAAATATTCGTTTTTATTTCATTTCCATCAATTGCATATGCAGGTGAGTTTACATTTAAACTAGCACTGTATTTTAGTGTTTCACCCGATTTGATATTCGGAATTAATTTATTAATAGAGGGTTTGACACCTATCGGACTCTTAGCATCTGCATTTCTATATAGAGCTAAATAATATGTATTTGATGGTATATCAACAGCACTAATATTGGTTATTTCCAACCATTTGTTATTTCCATTTCCCTCATAATATTGTGTAATCATTAGTGGGCTGTTGCTTGAACCAGATCCTTCACCTTGTATAATAAAGTTAAAAGGATTTTCTGATGCATCATTATTCACAATATTGATTTGTGCAGTTTTAATTCCGGTAGAAGCCGGTTTGAATATAATTTGAATTTCTAAACTGTCATTTGGATTTATATTGGATAGGTTAATATCTTCTATTGAGAATTCTAAAGCATGGGCACCATTAATTCCAATATTATTTATTTCAAGTAGAGCAGAACCTGTATTCTTAATGATGTAAGCCTTGGAAATTTCATTGTTTGAAGTTGGATCAATTGCACCAAAATAAGTATTATTTTCATAATTGCTAATCATACTACCGTCTATTATTTCATTTGAATTAGCATAAATTTCAATTTCTGGAATTGCTCCGCTACAAGTGGAAGTGTGAGAATTAATATTACTAATATCTTCCATTCCATAGATATCCCATTCAGCCTGATTAAATTGATTGTTTGGGTTTTGTATAATACTCTTTCTTCTCAAGGTGATATCTTTGGCAAAATTTTCATCATCGCCAATTTCACCAATAATATCAATAATAATTCCTGATTTTCTCAATGCTATTTTATCATCACCTGTAAAATCCATTACTGTATTATTAGTACTTAAATCAGCCCCAATTCCTATATTTTCAGTTATATCTTCAACCAAGAAAGTTCCATAGGCTAAAATAGAACCCGATAAGTCCAAAGTGCCTGATACGATTAAATTATCACTTGTATATTTTACCAGGTCATAATTATTAAGGTTTATTATTTGGTTTGTAGTATTATATAATTCAATAAAACTATTTCGATAATTTGTACTGGAAGTTCCTTCAATATATTCAGATATTATTAATTCGGAACATGTCGATAATGGTATTCCTTCAAGTTTGATATTGTCGATTCCGGCATAATCAGCATCTCCGTTTTGTTTGATAGAAACGATAATTTTAATGGTATTAACAAGATTTGGGATATTTATTGTTTCTGTTAGCCAGCCATTTGTGCTGAAGTTGGACGCACCATTAACAATAAAAAATTCACCTTGAGAGATATCATCAAAAAACAGTTCATATTTGATATCATCACCATTGTCAAATTGATAAACATTATAATCTAATGATAGAACAACATTTCTGTACGCAGATACATCTATATTAGATAGGCTTATATATTCAAAACCAGAGTTTCCGCAATCACCATTTAGATCTCGAACACCCCAAAATTGAAGTCCGTCATTTGGATTTATTATACCTAAGGTTGTATGATAATTCCATGAATCTATACCCATGGTACATGGAGTGGTAGAGAAAATAATTGGCATCCAGGTATCTCCTGAAGATTCAAAGCTTTGTTTGGCAATAATTGTAGTTTGAGAGAATATTGGAGTGATAAAAAAACAAGCAAAAATAAAAAAGTAGATCTTCAACATAATTATAAGGTTTTGATTTGGATAAAAAATATGTTGCGAGTACATTTGGGAATTGTATTATTTTTATAACATGCAAAATAAAAAGTTAACATTTACAGTTGAGGAAGCCAAGAGGAAATTAGAAAATTACTGTATTTATCAGGATCGTTGCCATAAAGAAATTGATAAAAAATTATTTGAAATGCGTATGATTCCGGAGGCTTGTGAGCTGATTATTTTACATTTAATCGAACATGATTTTGTCAATGAAGAACGTTTTGCTAAGAATTATACAAGAGGAAAATTCAGAATTAAAAAATGGGGTAAGCAAAGAATTATCAGAGAATTAAAATTTAGAGAAATTCCGAAATATAATATTGAAAATGCCTTGTTAGAAATTGATGAGAAGGAATATATGGATACTTTATTAGAAATTTTGAATAAAAGAAATGAAACAATTCGTGAAAAGGATACTTTTAAAAAAAGAAAGAAAATTGTCGATTTTTTATTGAGAAGAGGCTTTGAAAGTGCTTTAGTTTTTGATATGGTAAATGAAGTAATGAGTAGAGAGAAATAAAAGATTTTAAGCTAAAAACCTTGAATACTTTTTAGTATATTTGTGCCCCAAAAATTTCGAATTATGAGTGTACAAAATCAAGTAATGGATCAGATTAAAGCAGCTATGAAGTCAAAAGATAAAGTAGCCTTAGAATCATTAAGAGCCTTAAAATCTGCTTTTTTATTAGCGAATACCAGTGGTGAAAATGTAGAGTTAAGTGAAGCTGATGAAATTAAAATTGTACAAAAACTAGTTAAGCAAAGAAAAGATAGTGCCGTAATTTTTGACGAGCAGGGTAGGGCTGATCTTGCGGATCCGGAAAAGGCACAAGCCAGAGTTCTAGAGCAGTTTTTGCCAACTCAAATGAATGAAGATGAGTTAAGAATTGCAATAGAAGAGATAGTTACTCAAACCGGAGCAAGTTCTATGAAAGATATGGGAAGAGTTATGGGAATGGCATCGAAACAGTTTGCTGGAAAAGCTGATGGTAAAGCTATTTCAATGATAGTAAAACAATTACTCAGCTAATCTAAATTGTTAAAAGAATAAAAAGATTCCCTCCCTATAGTTATCGGGATTCAAGGGAATGACAAGGCCCCGTGGCGCAACTGAATAGCGCATCAGATTTCGGCTCTGAGGGTTACAGGTTTGAATCCTGTCGGGGTCACATAGAGAACCTTTAATTATCTGTATATAAGATAATTAAAGGTTTTTTTATTTTCTTTTATACAATATATTCCCAACATTTAAATCATCTTGATAAGAATGTCTATATATCTTTGATTTATTAATGATCCATATTGAATCTATATTAGACTTGAATATTAGTTAACCGGTAAATGTATTAAAAGATATGCAACAAAAACCCTAAAAGTTATGCAACAAAAACCCTAAAAAGGTATGAAACATATTAAAAAAATTGACCCCCATACCCCTAAATAATTTGATTTTCTTTTTTAAAAAATAATGCTTGACACCGGGCTCAGAACCACACCTGCAAATACATCTAATTTTTTTAAAAAGAGTAGTTAAGATTTCTTAGCCTGCTGTTAATAAGCAGGTGAAAGGATGGTAGTTATACAAGTATTTAAAGGGTAAAAGGTTAGGGAGGCGTATTTTGATTGAGAAGGCTAGTTTATATGAGGGTTTAGACCAGGTTAAGAGTTTAAAATATAAGAGGGATTAGGGCTATAGGAGAAAGCTGAATAAAGTATAAGCTTTATTGGAAAGCATAAGCTTTAATAATAAAGCTAAAAAAGCCGTAAGTGTTAGTGTTAGTGTAAGTGTTAAATCTATAAAAATATTAGAACCAATTAATTTAATATTCAATTATATCAATATCAGAGTTTAGTTTATTGAGTATCCTACTTAGTGTTGTAACTGTAATAGGGCGTCCGTGTTCAATTTTATTTATCCAGGAACGGTATTTTATATCTCCTAAAACGTACTGCGCAAATTCGCTTTGATTTAAACCCAAAGCAAAACGTTTATCCTTAATAAACTTTGCAATTCTTTGTGTTAAATTGTCATTCATAGCTGTAGTTTTTTACTACAAGCGATAAGTACTGATAAAAGTAAAGTTAACCATTTTTTTGCTTAATTATGCCACTGGATTTTTATAATTATTATTAGCTATAAGCGATGATTAATTTAGGTATAGGAACGATTAATTTTAGGTATTATCCCGGCACGTGTGGGTGAATAACTATAACGTATAATTCTATTCTTCTTCCGTCATGAGCTACTTTTTTAAATATTGAGTCTTTTAAACTATTTGATCAAATTAGATAAAAAATGTTTTAATACTAGAATTGAATCAGGCATTTTAGCCCATTGCAAAATTACGAGCTCACTAAAAATAATATAAATG
>PVMK01189466.1_pt2 | contig 38242 bp, 44 predicted proteins | sample 1853481 | NCBI WGS metagenome assembly PVMK01 (sample SAMN08533507, study PRJNA380276) | Marine sediment metagenome, whole genome shotgun sequencing project.
GCTATATGGGTGCTGGATTTCCGGGATCGACCCATTTCGGTCGTTCGTCGCGTAGATCCCTTATGCTCACGGTTGCCAACCCTTGAATTTCATATAGGCAGGCTTGCCCTCAATTTTTACCTCTATCAACTGTTCCGCGAGCCACTGATACCACTCGGCCCATGAGGGCTGAGATTGCTCCTCTCGAACTGTTTCGACCCAAACGGACAACTTACGCCAAGTGACGATAATAATTCCACCCGCCAACTCTTGAACCAGAGAGAACGGCGCGAGGCGCCGAAATGCAAGTAGTCCCATGGTTTCAAACGTAGTACTTATCAGAATGGCCGCCCTTTCGTACTCTGGTCCCTCGGCCTTCAAATCAGCCGCTGAGATGCCATCAGGTACCAAGCGTATGAATGAAACTGCGTGAGCCAGGTCTACGCTATAGAAAGTGCGCATTAAATCTGCAGCCACGGCATTCAGGCGGCGTTTTTTATACTCTCGAATCTGAAATATCCCAAAGATGAGGCCCGTGACAATAGTCCCCGCCCCAATGATTTCTGCCAGGTTCGCAATTGTCTGAAGGCTGCTATCGAACATTTGGGTGCCGCTCAATTGGTACTTAACGGCCCGAACTACTTACCCGGGTGTCTTCCATATATCCTTCCCGCCGCTTTTTTCTTCCACTGACGGATTTTTAGCTCCGTTTCGGTTTCGACTTCCAGTGAATATCAGTCGTGAAGCGTCGATACTAACAGATTGATTCCTCCGACCAGCGGCATACTGGTATTGTAAGTGGCCCGAAATAAATGAAGGCCCACTTCTGGCCGCGAGCTGCTGTTTATCTGCGCATAAATAGTTGGCTGCGGCAGTCTGCTTAACCCGCGATAGCCGCTGTTCAAACCAGAAAATCCAAACTCCTCGTCTGTGGGGCTGGTTTGGAGCGTAGAGCGGTCAGCCAGAGCCTTTACAGCTCACCGGCTGGGTTCGACCCGAAGCGGGCGTTCGGCGACATCCCTTAACTGACGGGACTTGGCGAGTAACGGGCTGGGGAGTACCCTGTTTGATCAGCAAGAAACGCAAGGCTGAACATTCGTTTTCCATCACGGAGAAACAGACATGGGCGATAAGGGAAAGAAAGATAAAGGCAAAAAGGAACATCAGAAAAAGGCTCAGCTTAGTCCAAAGGAAAAACGACAATTGAAAAGAGAAAAGAAGAATAAATAGATACGCACCGTTATGCCCCGTCAAGTTCCGATTGCAACGTAGTTGCTTGATGAAGACCTCAAAGGTGGTGCGCTCGCTACGTTCGCCGGGCCGCCATTAAGACCTCGATGTCTCCTTTGATTCATCAGCATTCACGCTATTTTCTGCGTTCTAGTTAAAGTGTTGCGTCGACCGGTTGAAACCGCAGCCGCTAGCGGCCCTTCATTTTCCTGATTTCTCTATCGATTGAGCGACCGCTATTGGCCGGTTTCTGTCTGATGCAAACAAAGAAATCACCACGATCCAGCGTCTGCTAACGAGCGGATAGCGGAAGTTTCGGGTGTTGCGCTGCAATGGGCAGAGAACGACCCAAACCAGGCGTTTACTTTGATAGCAAGAAACGGATGGTACTTGGCATTCCAAAACAAGTAGGCTAGGCCGACCATTACAGAGAGAAATTATGACTTTTCAGATTCACGCCCTGCCTGCTGCCAAGTTCAGGCCGCTCTTTGCCTTGTCCGACAGGGAGCTAGTTAAAGCTCGAGCAACCAGAATGGTGGTTGACTCTAATCCCGGGTACCCTTGCCGGGTTAGTCTCGTTGAAGCGGACATTGGCGAAACAGTTATTCTGGTTAATTTTCAACATCAATCAGCCGATTCACCTTATCGAGCATCGCATGCCATCTTTGTTCGTGAAAATGCCGAACAAGCGTTTCCCAGCGTTGGTGTAGTTCCTCAGGTGTTAGAGGCCAGACTTATTTCGATTCGCGCCTTCGATGAAAAGCATTATATGCTCGCCGCGGATGTCGTCGAGGGATTGCGTTTGACCGAGTCGATTCCGGCCATGTTACAAGATCCAAAAGTCTCATATCTTCATCTTCACAATGCTAAGCGCGGTTGCTTTGCTGCGCGGGTTACTCGGCCGAAAGCTGATCGGCACACACAGTAAAATTTTCGCATGTACTTTCGCATTCTGCGGCTTTTTACTTGGACGGTAAGTACCTATATCGGCGTCGCGTCTGCGTGGATAAATTAGTATGCGATTTCTCAGGGAATTTTTTAGGACGTCCTGAGCATCATATGGAGGCTACAGAATGAGCGCTATCCAAAGTATGTGTGTTTTCGCCGCGATTAGTTTGACGATGATGGGCTGTGCGCCTGAGCCTGAATCGGGTCGGGCTTTTCGTCTACCCGACGGTGATCCGATAATCGGTAAACAGGTGTTCCTGGATCTTCAATGTCACGCCTGTCACATAATTCCGCGTGTGGACCTGCCATCGATCAACCTGGCAGCACCGGTAACAGTGACGCTGGGCGGTCCGACGACGCGGGTAAAGACCTACGGCCAGCTCGTCACCTCAATTATCAATCCGTCGCACAAACTGACCAAACGATATCCGGAAGACGAAATCTCGAGTGATGGCCAGTCGTTCATGCCAACTATGAACGAGTTCGTGACGGTTCAGCAACTTATCGATCTAGTGGCATTTCTCCAGGATCAATATCAGGTTATCGTCCCAGACCCGTACCCCTATAGGCCATATTCGCCATAGCGAACGGCCTCGAAGGCAAGAGGTGCTCCAAGCCTCATCAGCAACCCGCTCAGTAACTAATGGATGAAGCGCCCAACGATGCACAAACGAAATCCGCAAGGCGGAGGTTCAGATACCGACCATCACAGAACAGAATATATCTCTATTCCATCTAATAGCCCGGGAACAATTTCGCCAGCCGGACCGATTAACTCCACCGTTGCGAAGTGGCTTCCTTCGCCGGGGTTCGTATTGACGATAATGATGCGACCACGATTTGCATGCACGACTTCGATCAATCCTGCCGCCGGATAAACTGTCGCGCTGGTGCCGATAACAAGAAGACAATCCGCGCGTTGGCAAACCGCTATAGCCCGCGCCCAGATATCGGCGGGCAAACTTTCCCCGAACCAGACGACCGACGGCCGCATCAAGCTATCGCATTGGGGACAGCGCCTGAATGCGGGCGGGTCATGCAGATCAACTGTTTCTTCATACCCGCAGGCCGCATGGCAATGGTCTTTAGTTATCTTTCCATGGACGTGAAGAATATTTTGCTCGTCCGCACCGGCTCGCTCCGATAAATCATCTACATTTTGCGTGATATGAATGAGGCTTGGTTGTTTCGCCAGGGCCAGGTGAGCTGGATTGGGTCGCGCCTTCGCCACTTTGGTCCTGCGCCAGCAATACCAGTCGACGACGCGCTGCGGATTAGCCTCGAAACCCGTTACCGAAGCCAACTCCATCGGATTGAATCGCGACCAGAGCGCATCGGTTTCCGTGTCCCTGAAAGTGGCAATGCCGGATTCGGCACTGAGTCCGGCACCGGAGAAAACCGCTACGTGTTCGGCCTCCTTAAGAATTGCACGAGCGTCGAATAAGGACTGTTGCTGCACTTTTTCGTTAGTGGAATCTGAATCCACCCCCCCTACTCCACTTTGTATGCCACGACCTGATCGGTGACTTGCTGATTGGCCAACATGCCGCCAACCGTTAACCAGTGATCACCAAATGGGACCAGACCTCGATGATCCATCGTCGGCCCCTGAGATAGCGGCAACACCCGCCAGGTAAGCGTCTCCAAATCAAAGAGCAATGCATTTGAAACAGGTTCGGAAGGTTCTGCGTTGTAACCAATACCGTTATAGTTATATGGATTCTCGCTGCCACCGATAAATAACACTGCGTTCAGAGATGCGATTCCGGCGGACGCCATCCGATAGCGCGGCAGACCCGGATGTGGATCCAGGCGACGCCAGTCGATTTTACGGCTATCGTTTTCATCGATAATGCCCAGGAAACACTCATCGCTTGCCGCAAATTCCCGCCGCCGATCGGTAGCCGGCCTGACGGCCACGCCATCGCAATAGACAATCCTGTTGCCGACGATTCCCCCTGCATGACCAAATAACGCCAGACCCGGTATCGGCGTCGCCTGTACCCAGGTATCCGTCTGCGTGTCGTAGCGTTGCGTCAGATTGACATTGCCGAGATCGTGCCAGCCACTAATGAGGTAGATATAACGATCCCGATACGTGACCGAAACGGCATCGTCGACCGGCACCGGCATAGCCGTCCGCGAGGAAAATTTCTCAGTTTCGGGATCAAAGGCATGCACCCAGGGCGTTGATGCTTCCGCGCCATCCCCGGCCACCGTATAGCCGCCGAATACATAGGCAATGCCATCAGCGGAAGCCGCCGTTGCCGCAAGCTTGCCCTGACCGCCCGGCACCGGCGCAGATTCGCGCCATTGACCGCTCGCCGAATCCAGCACCAGCGTAACGGCGAGCGTATCGTCCGGACCACGCCCTGCCCCAAGACCGGCGAAGCTCACGACAAATTGCCGATCCTGCTTTGTGACCGTGGTCACGGCGTTGTTCGATACCGGCATTGGTAACGCGGCCGCAGACTCACCGCGAATTTGGTACAAACTATCCCCGGCGAAACTACAAACGCCGGCGAATAAAACAGCAACAGGCAGAATTCTGTATTTCATAAGAAGCCATCAAAAGGTGTCAGATGGCATTTTCTCACGGTAGAATCAGATTTTCGTCTACTTCGACTGAGCCCATGGAAAAGCGACTGTATTTCATCATCGGCGACCTGTTCGCCAACGCGCTCATCGCCACGGTCACCGTGGCCCTGACCGCCTGGTTAATCGGCGGGTCCTGGGGCATGATTCCCGGCATGCTGGTCGGCATGCTGCTCGGCATGGTGATCGCCCTGCCCCTGAGCCTCATCCTGCTGACTCCGATTCTTGGCGTCATGGAAGTCCTGTCACCATGCATGATCAGCGGCATGCTCGGCGGCATGTGGGGTGGCATGTCGCCGCTCGCGGGTGGCGCAATTCTTCAATGGGGCATCGGCACCGGCATAGCCGTGGTCGTGGTGATCTATGCATTGAACGCCGTCGTGAACGGACCACAGAAAGTCGAGAACTGAACATGGATAATACTTCTACCCGGGAAAAATGGGATCGTGCGTCGCGCAGCCTCGACCTGATGGGGTCCTTCGGGCCCGAGTGGCGCTGGAAGCCGGCGAAACAGGGCGTTTTCGGGCGCATGAAACCGGATTCGAAAATACTGTTCCTTGCCTTGGGAACCGGGCTCGACATCAGTAGTTTTCCTCCGGGGTGCGATATCACGGCCATCGACATCAGCCCGAAGATGGTCGAAAGAGCAGAGAAGCGGGTCGCCAACTACCCGGGCAAAATGACGGCGCAGGTCATGGATGTGCATAACATGGAGTTCGAGGAGGGTTCTTTCGACCAGGTGTTTACGTCCTGCACATTCTGTTCAGTACCAGAACCGGTGGAAGGGCTGAAGGCGCTGTATCGCATACTAAAGCCTGGTGGAGAACTGCACATGTTCGAGCACACGGGCAGCCAACTGTTTCCGTTCAGCATCATGATGAAGCTCTTGAGTCCTTTGGCCAGCCGCCTCGGTCCGGAACTGGACCGCGATACGGTCGCCAATGTCAAGGCCGCGGGCTTTGAGATCACCGGTGTCAATCACGTCTTTCTCGACACGGTCAAAACGATCCACGCGGTCAAACCGCAAAGCGAATGAAAATCTAATAAGCTAATGACCCACCGTCCGAACCGAATCCGGTAGACCTTCTCGATGCCAGCCTGTATTTCGCGTTTACAATCGGTGGCATCGTCGTCTGGTGCTACCGGCAAAACGGCGGTGTGGACGGCAACGATTTTCTACGACGCATCGTGCCGATGATCGGCTGGGGCATGTTCTGGCGCATGGGGGCACACATGAAATGGGTTACCGGTGGAAGACGGGGGCTTTGATGTTCAAACGCGACCGCTGTCTGTGCCGAGGCGCCGTGTGGGTGATTTCCGCATCCGTCCTTATTTGGATGCCCGCCGTCGGACTGGCGCAAATCGACGAAATTGTCGTAACGACCCGCAAGCGCGAGGAAAACCTGCAGAACGTGCCGATTTCGGTGCAGGCATTCTCTTCTCAGCAGATCCAGCGTCAAGGAATCACCGATCTTGCAGATGTCAGTAAGTTCTCGCCGAGCCTGGGTTTCGATACGGCCTATAACCCGACCGACACCCGCGTGAGTATTCGTGGCCTGTCGGCCTCGCTCGGACGCTCGAACGTCGCGTTCCTGGTCGACGGCATCGACGTCACCACCGAAAACCTGATCGCGCCCGGCTCGGGTCTGCTGGCGAATCGTCGCCTGCTCAACGACGTCGAGCGTATCGAGGTGGTCAAGGGCTCGCAGAGCGCGCTGTATGGACGGGCGGCATTTGCCGGCGCGATCAGTTACATCACCAAGGAGCCCGGCGTTGAGTTCGAGGGCGACTTGCGCCTCGATGCAGGCGAGGATGGCTATTTCGAAGTGGCGGGCGCGGTCGGTGGCCCGGTCTGGGGCGACCTGCTCGGTTTGCGACTGAACGGCGTGTACTGGACCGATGACGGCAATTACCAAAACAGTGTATCTGGCGAAAATGTCGGTGGTGGCGAGGGTTGGGGCACATCGCTGACCGCGGTCTTTACGCCGACCAACCAACTGGATTTCAAGGCACGTATCGAATACAGCAATGACCATTATGACCCGCAACCGATCGTGCGCCTGAAGTGGGGCACGCCGCTGCCGTATCCGGAGGACGCCTACCTCGTTGGCCTGACCGGCGGCACCAGCCGTGACCTGGTGAATTCAGACGAAGGCAATAACACCCCGGGTCAGGGCGCCACCTCCGAAAGCACCGTGACGCTCGCGATGCGCGATCACGGCTTGTCCTGTGCCGAATTGTTGCCTGATACGCTGACCGCGGATCAACGCGAAGACCGGCAACGGGCGTTGATGCAGATGTTTCCCGACTACCCGAGGGTCTCCGAAACTTTCCTGGACGAGCAGTTCCCGGGTATCGCACCGGCGGATGTGCCGTTGTCGCTGCGGCAGATCGATGACGGCACGGGCACGCTAGTGCAACCGTTGGTCCCCGGTTCCTGTCGTTCCGAGTCGTTTGGCAACGCCGCCGGCAAGGAAGTTTCGCACAGCGAGAATCCGCTGGCCGGCACGGAATACGACGGCACCGATGTCGAAACCTTGCGCGCATCGCTGCTGGGCACCTGGGAACTTTCGTTCGGCACCTTCTCGCTAAACTTGGGCTACACCGACTCAGATTCGTCGATCGAGCAAGATCAGGACTACCAGACCCTTGGCCGGCCGGATGACTCCCGAACAGGCCAGGGCGCAATGTCTGCAAACGCCACCGAGCAGACCAGCGTCGAACTCCGTTTCGCGTCGAACTGGGAGGACTCGCCGATCCAGCTGACCGTCGGCGGACTGTACTGGGACGAGCAACGGGAGACAATTGACCAGAATTTCATCGTCAGCTGCCTGGACACCGGCCGAGTACGCAACAATATCGTTACCAACATCAATGGCTTGTGCGACGGCAACGATGCCGGAGCGGGCCCAACACTGGACACCTGGCAGGCCTACCGGCAGCAGCTCGAGCCGCATCCTGGCTCGAGCTGGCAGGCCGACACCGAACACTTGTCCGCCTACATGATGGTCGAATGGAACCTGACCGACACATGGAGCCTGACACTGGAAGATCGTTACGTGGATGAGAACTTCGATCTGTCCAAGCCGAACTTCAGTTCCTGCTCGAACCTGGCTTTCGGCATTGGCGGCGGCATACTTGCGAATGTCGGAAATTGGCTGGACGAATCTCAGGTTGTCGGTTTCGATGCACGATGTACGTCGGATCAGTTCGATGTCTCGACCGGTCCGGTCTGGTTCAGCCAATTGGATCCCGCTATCCAGGCACTTTACGAACCACCAAAAAACGGCACCGATGTGCTGTTGCCGGGGACGCCGCTGATTGGTGAACCGGGTGATCCGTTGTTTAATCCGGATTGCCGGCCGCTCGGCGTCGATCCCGGCTGCGGACCCTACGGCAACATAATCGGCTCGGAGAACTCAACTTTTCACGTACCGAAAGTGACGCTGGAGTGGATGCCAAGCGATGCGGTAATGCTGTACTCATTCTGGGCCAAGGCGCAGAAACCCGGCGGCATCAACCAACTCGGTTCGGGCGGCGGAACCACGACCATCGACGAGGAGCGGTTCGAACCGGAGGTCATGGACACTTACGAAATCGGTTGGAAGACAACCTGGGATACTGGCGGGTCGCTGCAATTAAACGGCGCGCTGTTCTTTCAGGATTACACCGACAAGCAGGTCGTCACGCAGATCCTGACACCCGATGGGCAAGGCGGGTTCAACCTGAATCCGCGGGTGGCCAATGCGTCGGCGGCCGAAGTCTGGGGGCTGGAACTGGAGTCCACGTGGCAGCCGGAATTCCTGGAAGGGCTGGTGATCAGCGGCGCCTATACTTACCTCGATACGCAGTACAAGGATTTCATCGACGAGACCTCGACGTTTAATCGTGCTGCCGAAACAGGCAGTTGCCCGGTCGTCTGGAAGGACGAGAATAATCAGACGGTGGCGACTGGAGTTGCTGACCCGAACCTGAGTCCCAGCTTGTACCCGGTCGGAGACCGGACCTACGACGTCACGACCGGCGATTTGAATCCCATTTTCGCACCGAAATGTGCACTGGATCTTTCCGGCAACCAGCTCGAGCGCGCGCCAAAACATGCCTTCGTCGGCAACTTCAGCCTGACGCGCCCGTTTATGAGTTCGGGATTTGACTGGTTCACGCAGGTAACCGCGATTTACCAGGGCAAGCGCTTCCACAACGCTGACAACTTTGTCAGGTATGAACCTTACTGGCTTTTCGACCTGCGGCTCGGCCTGATCGGTGACGACGCGGAAATACTGTTCTATGTGGATAACGTGTTCGACGACGATACGCTGAAAACCGGAGGCTGGGGGCCAGACTTCGGACCGGGCATCCGCGGTCGTGGATTCCCGGCGGGCCTGGTGCAATTGCACTATTTCGGCGCGTTGCCGGAGCCCCGGCAGGTCGGCGTCCGGCTAATTTACCGGTTCCAGTAAAGAAAATCGGGGTCGATCCGCGATTTTCTAAAATTTTTTTCCATGAAATCTCGGTTCGACCCATATTTCTAATCCGTTTTACACTTGATGAATAGCTTCGCACTTACAACCCGTATCGTCATAACTCTCTGTTTCATGGCTTTACTGGTGGTGGCATCGATCATTCCCGGTCGCGCGGAACCTGGTGATTCCGTATTTATCTGGTTAGTCGCGAAGACACCGACGTTGCTGCAAAAAGCATTGCATATTTGTCTGTACGCGATACTGACGTTGCTATGGGTATGGACACTCGACGCTATCCAATCAAAATCACAGCGTCTCGTGATTGCCGTTTCCGTAGCAGTGTGCTTCGGTGCCGCGATGGAGTGGTATCAAACCAAAGTACCGGGACGCTTCGGCACCATTTTCGATGTAGCACTTAACGCGGCAGGTGCACTGCTCGGCATTTTCGCTGCGATTGCGTTTCTTTGAACCAGATCGAGGGAAAAACCGGGGTCGACCCCGATTTTCCTAACGAAACGCAGGAACGATCCGCTCGCCAATCATCTTCAGCCCGTCCATCGGGTCATCGAACAAACGCAGGGATAACTCGGTCAATCCACCCTCGGCGAATTTTTTGTAACGCTCAATCTCTCGATCGATGTCATCCATGTCCCCGGCCGAGGACATTCCGGCAATGAGTCGGTGTAGCAGGTCGTCGGGAATACTGTCGATGTTACCGCTTCGTGTACGATGCGCGATGCGCAGGTCTTCCCAGTTGTCGAGGATCAAATCCACTTCGTCCTCGTCGTGGCAATACGGTCGAATGTCTTTCCTGACCTGGCCGATGATCGCACCGCGCCATATCAGTTCGCGACGCCCTTCCCAGAGTGATGCTTCCCGGTCCTTCTTGATGTGCCAGGCCCAGAAATTGCCGACCCGGAAGTCTTCGGCCGGCGTGTCACGTTTCGCCAGTCCGGCGCGCACATTCTCCATGCCCTCGGCCATCATTTCCGGCGTGTAGTCACTGTACTGGAGGCCGTCGGCCAGCCTGGCGCCCATCCGGATCGTTTGCGGCATACTTGAGCAGGTATAAAAAAGTGGCCCCGGATGGTTGGCCCAGGGCATGATAAATGGCCGGCGTATCACGAATACGCCCCCGTCATAACCCATGCAGATTTCGCCGCTCCGGGCTATTTTCAGCACCTCGATGCATTCGCGCATTCCCCGCACGCGCCGGTCCGGTTCGCTGACTCTCTTGACCGGGTGGTAGTGGGGCCAGATCGGTCCGTCGTTGACGGCGCGCCAGCCCATTGCACCCAGCAACCCGCCACCGCCGCTGATCGCAATCATGGCCCTGCCCTTGGCGATTTCATTCAGTGTCAGGATCGCGTTCGCCATTTTCAGTGGATGCATCTCCCACGGGCTGACCGCGAGCGGGCCGATGATCAGCTTCGAGGTCGCTAATGCCAGCGGCACGAGTGATAAGAATGCGTCCCACTGATAATGATAATTGGACGACCAGAGTGCACGGATGCCAAGGCGCTCAGCCTCGACACCGAGTTCGACCATTTGCTCCGGGGTGACGTCCGCTTCAAGGATAATGTCGATGTCCATCAGGCGTATTCTCCGTAATAGGGGGTGAACCGAGATTTTCTGACGTCAATTGAAAAAAGTACCGGATTCATTGTCTCTGTGTAAGAATTCAACAACTAAATCCGGAACACTCTTTTCGAAAAACTGAGGCCAGATACCTTTATTCCATATGATCGCGCGCTCTGAAACCAGTGCCCACCGTGAAAACCAATGCCCATCGCGGCGTTTAGCATATCTTGTCGCCCTTGCACTGATATTACAGGCTTGTGTTTCGATTCCAAAGCGCAATCCCGTGCCGGAAGAGATGGTTGAACAAGCCGCCATTCCAGGCATACCTCTGGCGCGGTTCTGGGGTGACGAATTGCCCGCCGATGTCGAGGATAGAATCGATTTGCTCGAAGAGCAGATGCGAGCCGACGGATCCCGGGACGTTTTCCGTGAACCGAAGAAATTTCTATCGATCTCCGGTGGCGGCTCGGACGGCGCTTTCGGCGCCGGTATATTGAAGGGGTGGAGCGAGTCCGGCCAGAGACCCGAGTTCTGGTTCGTAACGGGAATTAGCACCGGCGCGCTGATCGCACCGTTCGCCTTTCTCGGCAGCGATTACGACGACGAACTGGAGAGTGTTTATACAGGCATGTCCACTTCCGACGTGATCAATCGGCGCGGGATAATTTCCGCCCTCACGAGCGACGCGCTTGCCGATACCACACCGCTAATGAACATCCTGAAGGGGACCGTCGATAAAAAGATGGTGGACCGAATTGCTGAGCAATATCAGCAGGGCCGGCGCCTGCTCATCGGCACGACGAATCTGGATACAAAGCGCCCCGTGATCTGGAACATCGGAGAAATCGCTTTGATAGGGACACCCGAATCCCGGCAATTGATCCGTGACGTCATGCTGGCTTCGGCATCGATCCCGGGCGCATTTCCACCCATCAGAATACAGGTTGCGGTCGGTGAAGAAGTTTATGATGAACTTCATGTGGACGGCGGAACGAGCAGCCAGGTCTTCCTTTTCCCGGCCGCGATCAATATTCGAGCGACAGCGGAGCGGATAGGTTTAACCGGCCAGTTGACGGCTTACGTCATTCGCAATGGCCTCCTTAAGCCGCGCTGGTCGGCCGTTGAGCCGAAGCTGCGGCCTATCGTCCTGGCCTCGATTACTACGCTCATTAGAACCCAGGGCGTGGGGGACCTGTACCGTATTTATCTCGGCACGAAACGCGACGGTATTGAGTTCAAGCTCGCCTATATCCCCGATGATTTCGATCTCGAATCCGAGGAGGTTTTTGACGCCAAATACATGCAGGCGTTGTTCGATCTTGGCTATGAACTGTCTCGAGACGGCTACGAATGGTTCAATTCACCGCCCGGTGTCGCATTGCCATGAGCGGTCGGTGCCGGAGTAAGCTGAATCGGTGAGCAAGCCAGTCATCGATATCGAGCATTTCTCGGATGTGCTCTGTATCTGGGCCTACATCGCACAGGTTCGCGTCGATGAGTTACAGGCGAATTTTCCGCACGAGGTGCGCATCGATTACCGCTTCATGCAGGTATTCGGCGACGTGGCCGGCAAAATAGCTGCGCAATGGACAGAGCGCGGTGGACTGGAAGCCTATGCCGCGCACGTTCAGGAGGTTGCCGCGCAGTTCGAGCACATCGAGATCAACCCACGGGCCTGGACAACGAATCCGCCGACGTCGTCGCTACCGGCGCATCTCATACTCTGCGGCGTGAAGGCGTTGCATGCGGGCGATCCGGAAGGTGTCGAGCTGGGGCTGGTCGAACGCTTGCTCCATGCGTTACGCCGTGCGTTTTTTGTCGAACTCGTGGATATCTCAAATCAGCAACGACTGTTCGAGGTCGCCGAACAAGCCGGCGTCGACATAGCAAAGCTACAACAGGTACTCGACAGCGGCACGGCACACGCACAGCTTGCGGCGGACCTCGCCGCGGCCACACAGAGCGCCGTCCGGGCGAGCCCGACGATGACGTTCAACGAGGGCCGCCAGGTGCTGGCCGGTAACGTCGGTTACCGCGTACTTGAAGCAAACATTCGCGAACTGTTACGCAATCCGACCGATCAGCAGTCGTGGTGTTGACTGGCAAGTGGTGTCTGACACCATTTTCGGCGCTCCGGGAAATATCGTCTGAGGAGACACCTTCGGAATGAGCATTTTCCCCGGATTACTGCTAGCGGCAACGCTGGCTTTTTTTGGACACTTCGCTTCGCAGTTGATCGGTGTGGACTGGATGGGGCTGCCCAAAAGCCCCGTCAGCCCAATCATGATGGCGATCCTTTCAGGCATGCTGGTCCGCAATGTCATCGGCTTGCCGGCGTCGCTTGAGCCCGGGATCCGCTTCTGTCTCGTGCGGATGCTGCGACTGGGCATCATTTTGTTGGGCATACGGCTCAGCCTCGGCCAGGTCGGTCAAATCGGTTTGCAGAGTTTGCCAGTGATTATCGGCTGTGTTCTGGCTGCACTTGTTATCGTGACCTATGTCAGCCGCTTCGTCGGGTTGACCGGGCGTCTGGGTATCCTGATTGCCGTTGGCACCAGCATATGCGGTGCGACCGCCATCGTCGCTACGGCACCCACGATTGGCGCTCGTGAGGATGAGACCTGCTACGCGGTCGCCTGCGTTACTTGTTTCGGCGTGATCGCAATGATTGCCTATCCATTTGCGGCGTACTGGATATTCGATGCAGATGCATTCCGTAGTGGTTTATTTCTGGGCACCGCAGTGCACGAAACAGCGCAGGTCGCGGGTGCCGGGCTTGTCTACCAGGAATATTTTGGCGATCCGGCAGCCCTCGATACGGCGACAGTCACCAAGCTGGTGCGGAATCTCGGCATGGTCATCGTGATTCCCCTGATGGCTGTGCTTTATCATCGCAAGTCGTCTGAGGGCGCTGAGGCGCCCCCCTGGTGGTCGATGGTGCCACTATTTATTATCGGTTTTGCGCTGATGAGCCTGGTTCGAACCGTGGGTGATATGGGAGACAATGCGTTCGGCTTTCTGCCTGTTGATCGGTGGCATGAGATCGTCGCAATGGTTAAAAAAGCCGCCGAGTGGTGTCTCGCCATCGCCATGGCCGCTGTTGGTCTTGGCACCAGCATCAAGGATCTGATACACATGGGTCTCAAACCACTTGGCGTCGGTTTGTTCTCCGCTGCGCTGGTCGGGCTGGCCAGCTTTTCCCTGATATCACTGTTGTATTGAGGTAGTGGTTGTCTGACACCATTTTTCATATCCATAAGATCGCCGCTACGCCGAACAGGTAGGTATGCAGATAGACGACGAAAATGTACCCGACGACGCCAACGCCTATGACGAGCGCGTCCCAGGCCGGCGAATAGGTCTCGATCGGTTTCTGAGTGCCACGCCGGTTAAGCGACCACATCGAGAACACTGAATACGCGCCGAACGAACCGAACAACAGGATCGATGCGAGATCGCCGTTCGATAAAAGGTGCGCGACCGACCAGATCGTAAAGCTCCATAACATCGGGTGACGCGTGAATCTCCTGATATTCGTCGGCAGCAATAACGCCGTGAGCATGATGAACGCGAGTGGCATCAATGTGACAGTGACCGACCGTCCCCAGCCGGGTGGTTCGTAGACGTGTACGAATTCAGCAAACGGAACCCCGGCGACGACCAACACGAACCCAACGACCGACCCACCGACATAAAACCCCGTATAGCGCTGCTCGCCTATGCGCTCGACCACCGCTTCTCGGCAGCCGCGGCATGCCGAGAACAGATGGACGCCGAAGAAAATGACGACACCGGCGATCAGAATCAGCATACGGGCTCTCCACGGTTGGCACTGACTTAGTATCTATTACAGTACTACGGGTCGCAACGCCGCCAATGCTGTCTGACACCATTTTTCCTTTAGGGAATCTCTGATTAATTCTGGGCGAGCGGCTATGAGATTCGAAACGGTCTCCGGCAAGGCGCGGATCGCAGCTAATAGCTGGACTATTGGCAAGATTCGCAACGCCGCAGGGGGCCGTTTCGGGCTCATAGACGCCGTGCATGAATTAATCAGAGGTTCCTTAGATCAGATAGGATAGCCTGGCAACTGATCGCCCTTAAGGAACCATCATGACAGGCAAAACACGAACTCTTTTATTTGGTGTCTTCCACATAGTGATTACGGCAAGCGTCATCGCGACCGCCGGTTGCGCCAGTGGCAGCTACGCCGCAAAGGGCGCAGGTGAAGGCGCGACGACTGGAGCCGTAGCCGGCGCGGTCGGAGGTATGGTGACAGCGCTGGTGTTTGGTGGCGACATCGCAGAAGCCGGCGCGCGCGGCGCCGTTTACGGCGGCACGACCGGGGCCGTGGTCGGCGGCATGGCTGGCTCTAAAGTTGATAAGACGGTGGCCGAACAAGAGCGGGCGAAGCGCGAAGCTGAACTGGCAGAGTTGGAAAAACAGATCGGCACGGACGCCTTTAATGGCGTCGTAGCGCTTGCCGAATGCAAGCATGACGTGGCCATCGCCAACGCCAGGGAAGCCGTCAAATCGAGCAACTCGAACTATGCTCTGGCCGGTGTCTGGGTCGAAACACTGACCGAGGCGGATCGCCGGCGCGAGGCACAGGCACGCGCTTTGTTTCCGGAAATCGTCAAGCGCGATCGCGATATAAAATCCGAGGCAGATGCCGAGACGCAGATGCGCGAGGCATTGCAGGAGCTCGGAAAAATCCGCGTCGAATACGGTATGGCCGCAGTCTGTTCGACCTAGCAGCTAAACGATTACGGAATGGTGTTTGACACCAGTTTTCCGCGTGGTGCTCGGCTAATGGACCTGGCGTCAGCCCTCGCTCAAATACCGATCCAGAAACGCCTTGGCGCGTTCATATCCGGGCTGCCATAGCGCGGCCGGAAAACCGTGATTCGCGCCTTTAATAATTTCGTACTCGAATTGGGTATTGCCGGATTTTTCCAGTGCCTCGATCAGCCATAGACTTTCCTGTACGTTCACGACTTGATCTTTGTCACCGTGCAAAATCAGTAACGGCACTTTGATACGGTCGGCAAGATAGCGAGGCGATCGTTGTTCGTATAGTTCCGGCGCCTCGTCGATTGTTTTACCAACCATGCTCGCGAAGTACTCGACATCTGCCGGTTTAGTGTTCGCGTTTTCCCCGGGCGTTGCCGTTAGTCGATAAACCAGGTCCGTCGGGCCGAAAAGATCCACGGCCACCTGGAAGCGGTCGGGATAGCGGATCACGGCCATAAGAGCGTTGTAGCCGCCGTGACTCCCGCCAATGATCCCGATATGGCCTTCGCGGACGGACGACAGCGATTCGAGATAATCGACGGCCGCAATCATGTCGTCGATTTCTTTGCCGCCATAATCGGCTTTTTTGTAATAGCTTTCACTATAACCACTGCTGCCGCGATAATCCGGCGCCAGGATGACGTAGCCACTCTGCACCCAATCGATCGTCCGCTGCAGGGAACGGGACGTCACCGTGCCGTGCTGGCCACCGTGTACGTCGATGATTCCGGGGTATTGCCCTAGGGTAAGCGGCTCGAACAGATAGGCCGGAATCATCAAGCCATCAGTACTGCGGTATGAAATCTTCCGGAACTTGACCTGGCCCAGGCTGCGCAGTTCGATGCGCAAATCGTCAATTTCCTTTTTCAGCGCAGTCTTCTCAAACGCCCTGGCTCGATTCAGCCGGTTGATTTCCTCTTCAAGCGCTGCGATCGGACCCGCCTCGTGCGCGCCTGCATCGAAAGATGCATCGACGTCGACCCCGTACCCGGCGGGTTGTGCGTTCGCAAAGCCGGCCATGCCGGTCAAGGCTGCCACCAGCAGCATGAGTCGTCTCGGTTGCATCTTTTTCTCCTTCGAGCAGATCGACTCCACAGAATGTCTGACTGGAATTAGATGGTCGGCCAATCACTTAGTCAAGCGCCATACTCAACGCGCTTCCCGAATCAATGGTGTCAGCCACCATTTCTGGTGTTAAACTCCGCCACCATTCAGGGATGAATCAGTGCGTAAATCAGGAGGGAATCTGATGCTGCAAATTTCAAGACTTTCAAACTTGGGCGTCGAAGTTAAGGCCCATAATCTCAACGTCTTCACCATTATCATTGCTGTTTTGTTGTGCATCGGCCCCGTGGCAAGCGGCTGGGCGGGATCCAGCAATGATGTTTTGGGTGAGGTCCAACTAAAGGCAGTCGACAAAATCGAGAAAACTGCCGGAATCTGGGTGGACGGCCAATACCTGGGATATCTCAAGGAACTGAAGGGATCGAAAAAGATACTGCTGCTGCCGGGCCGACATGAAATTACGGCCCGTCTCAGTGGTCATCTGGATTTCGAAACGACGCTGGATTTAAAAGCCGGCGAAAAGAAGGTTGTGCGTATCGCCATGCGTGAAAATCCCGACGCCCATCTTCCGGATCCGCATGACATGGCGCGGGTCAAAGTCCTCGTGAAACCCACCAGGGCGGCAGTCTTTGTAAATGACAAATATGTCGGTCATGTCGATCAATTCCGCGGATTTGGGGATTTCCTGGGTTTGAATCCCGGGACCTACCGTATTCACATCACGCTGCCCGGATACCTGCCGTTTGAGACCGAGATGACGCTGGCCAAGGCGCAAAAATACGAAATAAAAACAACGTTACAGAAAGGCAATGCCTCCGAAGACGATAAACTCATGACCGACAAGGCGGCAATGCCGGCGCCCGAATCGATGGCTGAAGCACGGAATTGAGAGACAGATGAAAAAATGGTGTCTGACACCGATTTTCAGAACGGATTGTTGTCGCGCAACAGGTAAAACACGCCGTGCACATGCCTGGCGTATTCCGGCGTGCGGACATTGCTGACGGAGAATAATACCGTCGAGCGTGCACCGATCTGAAATGGCTTTTCACGCGCGACGATCCTGACGCCGGCAAAATCCAGGCGACTGCCACTGACAACCACCGGTCGGTCGGCCGTGAAATCTGTCGCAGTCGCCATCAGCACCGAGTTATCGACTTCCACGGCAACTTCTCCGCCGCCGATAATGCTGGTCATGATCTCGACACTTGAATTACGGATGGTTAACTCATCGATTTGCGAATCCTGGATCAATACGCGCTTGCAATTGACTATCGTGACCCGGGCGTAGCGACCGCTGATATGGCGATCGTTTTCCGCATCGCAGGTTTCCAATGCCGCGATATCCGCGAAGACCCGCTCCGCCGGTTCGGTCGGGTAACGATCAGTGCCGCTGTTCAGCTCGTCCAGGACCAACTGGTTCAGGCGCCTGGTGCTTTCGTACATCGGCATATGCCCGACACCCTCGATCACCTCAAGCCTCGCCGACGGCAAGCGGTGCGCGAGTAAGCGCCCAGTGCGCAGCGGCGTCACGTCGTCCTCACCCCCCCCATATCACCAGTGTCGGCACAGCCACCTGCCTCAGTTTGCCGCTGAAGTTATGCTGGACGAGCGCCAGGCCTGCGATCATCCTCGGGTCGCCACCGAGCAACGTGCCGCGCATGACCGGTGACCGCAACACGGCATCTAATGCGGCCGGGTAACGGTCGATGTCTTCGAGACTGAACCCGAGAAGATCGTTCAATGCTTCGAGGTTATTGGCCGGTCCATCCGTATTGTTGCCGGGCAGCTTCAGGTCGTCGATCAGGTGTTTAGTGAACGCGGTACGATGCAAGACGCCGGCCGTATCGATCAGCACGAGGCGCGTCAACTGGTCTGAGTGGCGGGATGCATAATTCAGCGCGATGGTCCCGCCCATCGAGTGACCAATCAGCGCAAACGGTGGCTCGACATATTCCTCCACCACCCATGCGACAAACCGCGTATAGCTGTCGGGCGTGTACAGCGCATTATATTTCTCCGAACGACCAAACCCCGGCAGATCGAACGCAATGACATAGAAATGCTCAGCCAGAGCGGGCGCAAGATGACGCCAGTCCCTGGCGCCATTATCACCGAGGCCATGCACGAGCATGACCGGCGGATTGTCCGGATCACCCCACTGTTCGATGTAGGTCCGACTGTTGAAAACCGGGTCGACGGCGAAAAATGTATTCGGACTTGGCTCGTCCGCTAACGCGGTTACAACCAGACAAAGGGGTAACACGCTTGCAACGAACAGGCCGGGAAAGAGGCGCAAAAACATCAACCGGCGTTGAGCTTAGTTCAGGAAAGGCAATTCTATCCCGGAAAACGCGTCAAGTCGTCGCGAGAGACACAAACAATCAGCCCGACTAACGAACGACCTGACGAATAATGTACCCGCCGGAGCGCTCGTCCAATTCCAGATCCACTTGACCTCGATCCTGGGCTTCTTCCAGTAATTTGCTGAATGACTGGAACCCATAATAACTTTCATTAAAACCGGGGCGACGGCGCTTCAATGCCTGCTTGACCATTGACCCCCAGAGCTTGTCCTGATCTCCACGTTCGGCATTGAGCGCGTCGGCCGTCTCCAGTGCCAGATCGATCCCTTCCTGCATCTGGTCCTTCGGCTTGGCCTTGGCCTTCTTACGCTTGGCCGAGCCCCCGCGCGCCGGCCCGGCGGCCTTACGTTTCTGTTCCTGCTCGCGAATGAGGTCATCGTAAAAGATGAACTCGTCACAATTGCTGATCAGAAGATCGGAAGTTGAATTCTTAACGCCTACACCGATGACGGTCTTGGCATTCTCGCGCAGCTTGCTGACCAGTGGAGAAAAATCAGAATCGCCGCTGATGATGACAAACATATTGACATGAGATTTCGTGTAACAGAGGTCGAGTGCATCGACGACCATGCGAATATCCGCCGAGTTCTTGCCCGACTGGCGCACATGTGGGATGTCGATGAGCTCAAATGCCGCCTCATGCATCGTGGCCTTGAAATCTTTATAGCGCTCCCAGTCGCAATAAGCCTTCTTTACGACAATGCTGCCTTTAACGAGCAAGCGCTCCAGAATCTTGTTGATGTCAAACTTCGCGTATTTAGCATCCCGAACGCCCAGCGCGACATTCTCGAAATCGCAGAACACGGCGAGGTTATTTTCGACTGGACTGACCATACGGTTACTCTGACTCGAGAGGTTTGTCTTCTGACTCGAGAGGTTTGTTTTCTGAACTCGATAATTCAGCGGCGGCCTGTTTCTGCGCCTTTCTCAGCGCCTTTTTCTCTGCCTTGGCCCTGCGTTTCTCAATTTTTTCCTGCTCGCGTCGACGTTTTGCCTGAGTTTCCGGTCCTGGTCTGGCCATGAAGACGTGTCCTTCGATAAAAAAATGCGTGACAACGTTACCACAAAGCCTCCGTAAAGAGTGCCAGTGTTCTCATGTCATATTCTCTGGTATAGCCGCAGCCCGAACTCGGGCGCGATCGCATAGAGGTGATCGAAGATATCGGCCTGGATGCCTTCATACGCTGCCCAGTCCGTGTCGTTCGTGAACGCATATACCTCGATCGGCAGGCCCTCTGCGCCGGGCTGCAACTGGCGCACGATCAACGTCATTTGATCATGAATTTTCGGATGATGTTTCAGATAACTATGAATGTAGGCGCGGAAAGTACCGATATTTGTCAGCCGCCGCAGGTTGACGCCCGCCTCGCCCGGCTCATCAATGGCTTCGTTGTATGCGTTCAGGTCAGCCTCTTTGGCCGCGATGTAATCCTTCAGCAACGCGAAGTCCCTTGAAGTGCTTAACTTCAGTATCCGTCAGAACGCGAATTGAATTGACATCAACGTTGATCGAGCGCTTGATGCGCCGGCCGCCCGACTCGCTCATGCCGCGCCAGTTTTTGAATGAATCCGAGATCAGCCGATGGGTCGGGATCGTCGTGATCGTCTTGTCCCAGTTCTGCACCTTGACGGTGTACAGGGCGACGTCGATCACGTCGCCGTCGGCGCCGAACTGCGGCATCTCCAGCCAGTCGCCGACCCGAACCATGTCCTGACCCGTCAGCTGCACGCTGGCCACGAGCGATAGCAGCGTGTCCTTGAAGATCAGCAACAGCACTGCCGTCATCGCGCCAAAGCCGCTCAGCAGGATCACGGGGGAGCGGTCAATCAGCATCGCAATCACGATGATCGCGCCGAGAAGGTACGCGGCGATCTGCGCGAGCTGCACAAAACCCTTCATCGGCCGGCGACGCGCCACCGGGAAGCTCTCGTAGATCTGATTCGCCGCGGACAGCAGCGCGGTCAGCGTCAGGGTGATCATGACGACCATGTACGCACTCGCAACGTTGCGCACGACCCGTTCGGCAGACTCGGCGACATCCGGCACGAGAGCGACGCCGGCGTAGATGACGATCGCAGGCACGATTTGTGCCAGGCGCCCGAACACATTATGTTCGAGCAACGCATCGTCCCATTTGAGCCGCGTGCGACTGACGGCCGCGCGCACGACGACGAGAAGCAGCCGCTTGGCCACGAAATCAGCAAACAGAGCTACGAGAAGTAAGGCAACGCTGCCGGCAACAGCCGGCAGGACAGGATGGATGGCAGAAAGCTGTTCAATCATAGGGTAAATTGCTAAACGGGGCCGGTGCTAGCTTATCGCCTTATTCTGCCGGCACTCTTAAATTAGGTCTGATTAGTTCCATTCGTAATAAGGCAATAAGCTAACACCGGTACCAATTTCATACTAGAATAATTCTGATCCCCACCTGGAGGTTAGCAACCGTGACATCGATTATCCTCATTTCCGTCATTTCCATCACCGCGGCCCTGGTGCTGTACACCATCGCGGTGTGGCGCATCTGGCGGCTAAAACTGCTGACCACGGCGACCATCGTCATGCTGTGGCTCGGCCTCACGGCGGATGCCCTTGCTACGAAGATGATGGGCCTGTCGATTGAAGGTGAAATCGTGTGGGACTTTCACACCATCAGCGGCTACACAGGCCTCGCCTTGATGGGAGTGCTGGCGGCGGCCGGCACCTGGGCGAAGTGGTCTGGCCGCGAAGCGATGCTGACGTCTTTTCACCGCTTTGCGATACCGATCTGGATTATCTGGGTCGCATCCTACGTGACCGGTGTCGTGATCGGCATACAGCGCGTCTAGAAACTACCACTTTTCATCATCGTCCCAGGTCTTGAGCTTGGACTTGTCGACCTGCCGCCATTCACGTTCGCTCTTGCGCATATACGTGATGACTTTCGCCACCACATAACACGCAAAGCCGGCGATGATCAGTACCGCGATCCAGAACCGCTCGTCCATAACAGGCATGGTGGCAGATGCCATTGTTCAGTGGCAAGACCATGAGCAACGCCGGCGCCATGGTGGAGCAGCTCTAAAGCCGTGATGTACGTCAGCGCATCGTGCTAACCCGCTAAGGGTAACGGATCGCAGCCTCGGGATACGTCACCCGATGCTCGAACAGGGTGTCGCCATCGACCAGCAGTTTCATGGATAAGTGTGGTCCCGTTCCTCAAAGACAGGCTGGAATGTTCAATCCGGCATAGTCACTCCAGCCGCAGCGAATTTTCGCCGAGAAATCGGGCTCATTTATACCGCCAAACGTCGGATCGATCAAAGCGCGCTGCCGGGCCGACTCAAAAGGAATATCGTCAGGTGTGATGCCAAATGCATAAGTCAGTCGATCGGTGTGTCCGGGTAACAACACTCTTATATCAGCGACTGAAACCTCCGAAAAACGTGCGGCATGCTTTAGCAGGCTGGTCAGGCAATTATCGAGAATCGTGTTATAAAACTCTGGCGTTTCGTAAGCCGCGTTCGCGTCTGTTATCAGAGCCAGAAAAAACCGCTCCATATCCTCGCGTGGAGCACTGACCGGGTAAAGAAAAACACTCTCCCCGCGCCGGTGCGAACGCCGACCAATAACATCCTGCTCGGTAGCGGCAATATAGATTTTTGTATATTGGCGAAACAAGCCCTTCAGTGGGCCGTAAACCTGTCCGGGACGGAGTCGCGCTTCGATGGATATGCCAAGGTACTCCCCATCACTGAACTCTATGCTTAGAAACGAGTGCGCCAGCCCGTAAGGGCCAAAGTGAGACAGCCCGAACCAGATTCGCTCAAGTTCGTCGAGATCGAAGGTCTTCGAAAAGTACTCTCTGCTGGTGGCTTGCTGAGCGTCATCGTCCCGAAAATTCCTGACGTTGTGCAGGGTCACGCTGCGACCGGCGACTTCCGCGTAAACCGGTCTTCCATGGTCTTCACGCCAAGGTCCCTGGCTACTGGCTGTAAGCATCGACAGATACAAGCTCAGGCAGGCGAGAAGCAGAAGGACAATAGCCCAGCGACTTCTGTACCACGGTTTGACTGGTCTGTTACGTGTTTGAGTCATGATGATAAACGAACAGGAAAATCTATCCTGACCGGAGAGTCAAGCCCGCGCGTAATCGCACATAATTACGCGCAATTACGCCAAGAAAAAAGCCCCGCCAGGGGGGGATGACGGGGCTTGGTATTGGACACGGCATAGCAAGGGGGATGCTGTTTTGCTATGTCCAAGTGATGCGTAAACATTAACCTGCAAAGACGCATGGGTCTGGTCAATTCAGGTCAGATTCCATGCCCGTCAATGCTGTTCATGACCCTTTTCGATCTTCCAGGTCTCCCCGCTATCGTGCATGACTTCCCATTCCGGTACCCGGACAGCGGCCAGTGAGCACAGGTGCTCCGGTTCTTTTCCGGCACGTTGCGCATAGCGGCCGCCGACGCTGAAATCGACGCAATAGACATTGTTCCGTTTGCCCATCCAGTGATGCGGCTCAATGCCGGCGAACAGATCCGGTCCGTACTTGTCGGCGAACACGGTGCGTGCCTGGCTGAAGCGACGCCAGTAATGGCCGATGATAACCGGCGTTCGCTCTTCGTAGCGTTGCCACCATTTTACACGCTCGAGCATGCGCCATTTACCGCCGGCCCAGAACGGATTATCGGTTTCTTGCTCTTCACCGGACGTCGAAACGCGAAGCGGATTGTCCATCTGGTATTCACGATCCTTCTCTGCCATAGCCGGCATATACACCGGCGTCCAGTTGCGGTCCCTGATTCGGTTTCCATGCACGCGCCACTCGTCCTTGATTGCATCCGCCCCTGCCCCGCTCGTCCAGCGCTGGTTCATCTTGTCCGTATACTCTTTATATAAGGCCAATACGGTCAAGCCGTCCGCCTCACGACTTCGGAGTGCGGCAATGGCTTCGCTATTCCAACAGGCGTGCACGATTCTAAGGTCCTCGCGTTCCAGCGCGATCGGTATTGTTTCAAGGAAATGACGCATCATCGCCTTGTCTTCTCGCCCGACCGGCTCGGCCGGGTGCTCGTTGGGCTTGCCCGGATTCACCCACCAGCTGTTGCCGTCCTTTTCATCATCGCGCAACAGGTTCAGCTCGTGGTTACCGAGAATGAGCTGAGTATTGCCCGCTTCGACCAACGCCATAACCTTTTTCAGGACAGCCGGGCTATTGGGCCCCCGGTCGATCAGATCGCCGAGAAACACCAGGCGTCGGCCGTCGCGGTGTCCACCATCAGCCGCATAACCAAGCCGGGTCAGCAGATTATTGAGCGCATCGATCTCGCCATGCACGTCGCCGATAATGTCCAGTGAGCCAGTAAACAACCGGTCGATAAATTTCATGTCAGCAAGTATAGAAGACTGAAGACAAACAGGCTGTCATGTCTCTAATTGCAGCCAATCAAACCGTCAATCCAGTTACTGAGTAATGCAATTCCCGTGGTGTCCACCAGATTTGATCCGAGCGGCGGCATACCATGGCTGTCGCGACGGCTGGCCCGATTAATCATTATCGACCGTGCGGAATCGCCGGGTGCGATCAACCGCGCATTGGCGACGCCCAGATTACCTTCCAGAGGCACGGCATCACAGGCATTCGTATTTGCAAGCGAGGTGGTATATCGCAGGTCCATGGTCGATGGTGTCGGTCCACCCGGCCGGTGGCACTGCGCACAATTGGTATGCAGGTAGGCGCGCGCGCGCGCGTCGAGGCTCGCGAGCGTATCCGCAGGATCGGTCATGGTCGGGAGGCTGGTGGACGGCCCCGGCAGCGGTGACGTAAACATCAGCACGTGATCCAGGGTCTCGAGCTGATTCGCGGTGCGCTGGGTCGACGGATAGCTGAAATCTTTATTGAGCTGTGCCGTTTCCGGCCCGAGCGCGAAACCCGCAGCGCCGGTATGGCATTCCATGCATTGCGCCTGTGATGGGAACACCCAGTCCTGGCCGGCAATCGAGACTGTCTTGCCGCCCTGTACCCGCGTGGCTTCGGTCTGCTGGCTGTTCCATTCGTAGGTATAGCCGGCCCAGACGCCGTCCGGATGCCGCATCAGATGCCGGGTTTCAACCAGGTCCCCGTTCAATCGGAAATTCTTGACGATGACTGTGCCGTTCGGGAACGCCCAATCATCGTCAGCATTGCGCGTGATCGTGGTGCCGTTTGGCAACCCGATAGAACGGTCCTTGATCGCCCCGTCGGACCAGAACAGGGCATTGATGTCGTACGGAAGCAACCCGGAATAGGGCCGGGTGACGTCGCCGGGATCGATGCAGCCGGTGTCGGACAGCAGCGTCGCTATCGTATCGGGCGTGCCGCCGCCAGCCGATATAATCATGCGCAGGCGACTGCTGTTGAGGTCCGTAAAGTACAGCTCACCGGCCTGATCGACGCCGAACGAGGTCGGCCCGAAGCTTGTGTCGATCAGTTCATCGTTCGTGTAACCCCCAAGGCCATCCGGTTGCAACGCCCAAATTCGACCCGTGCTGTAGTCAGCAAACACGTATTTGCCGGTCAACTCGGGAATAGCGACGCCACGATAGACGAAACCACCCGTTATAGATCTGCCGACACTGTGCGAATACTCGCTGACCGGATTGATGAATCCCGTACCACATCCGGAGGTATTGAAGTCGTGTGCACCCTCGCGGCAGCGCCAGCCATAATTGCCGCCGAGTTCTATGAGGTCGACTTCTTCCCAAGTCCCCTGCCCGACATCCCCGAGCCAGAGATCGCCGGTGTCGGGATCGAAACTCCAGCGCCATGGATTGCGCAAACCCCAGGCGTAGATTTCCGGGCAATCTGCGGCATTCGCACCGGCACCGCAATCCGCATTCCCCGCAAACGGATTATCTGCTGGAATATCGTACGGATTGGCAGGATGCGACACACCCGGACCCAGTACATCGATGCGCAGCATTGCACCGAGCAGCCGTGTCGTGTCTTGCGCCCGGTCGTTTGAATCACCACTGCCGACCACCATCGCCGAAACCGATGTACAAAAAACCATCCGCACCAAATGCGATGTCTCCGCCGTTGTGATTGTCGGCCTCCTGATCGAGTTCGAGAATCACCTGCTCGACCGTACCGCCGCCTGGGCTTGTGACGTTGTCGAGGATAAATCGCGAAATGACTGAGCGCATCGCGGGACCGGTGTGATCAATCGTATATGACAGGAAAATTTCCGCTGTATTAGGGTAATCCGGGTGGAAAGCCATGCCGAGCAAACCGCCCTCGGATACCGTGCGCACGACACCGGACAAGTTGATGTATGTTGACACCGCGGTGGCATTATCCGGATCAAAGGTAACCAGCTGCCCGGATTTTTGCAGCACGAACCAGCGTGGATCGACAACCGGTTCCAGCAGCATTTTCGTGGGTTGCGCGATGTTCGGCAGATTCGGGAAAGGATCAACGACAGACACACTGGCATCCGCGGTCGGGCGCGCCGGCGCGACACAGGTCTGATTGTCCGGCCGCGTATCGAGACCGAACACAGAGCCGGAGGGGGCATCATCGTCGATGATGGTGCCGGTCGCGGACGCCTGAGCAAGCGTCGCGCCGCTGGGTGTGGACAGCGTCAGCGTGAGGGTCTCGTTTCCCTCGTCGAGGGTATCGCCGATGACATCGACGCTGATGGTTTGCGTCGTTGTGCCAGCAGAAAAAACCACCGTATCGGTCGTCGCGACATAGTCAGCGCCGGCGACGGCGGTGCCATCGGATGTCGCGTACGCTGCCGTGACGGCGCCGCTGGCCGCTGCCGATAGCGTGACGTCGAAAACCAGGGTCGAGTTGCCTGCATCGCCTTCGGAGACCCTGCTATTCGCAATCGAAATAGTCGGTAGCGTGTCTGGTGGCGATTGACTTGCACTTGAGCCGCCACCACCACCGCCGCATCCTGCGAGAATCATAGCCACAGCACAAACAACGACGGCCGAACAATGCCGTCGCAGCAATTTCCAGGCAAGGGATCTGAGAGAGTCTGTCATTACGATGCGTAAACCGCGAAACTGAATTATCGCATAGCCCACGCCTGTCTTTTTACAAACGTTTACTAAATCCCGGACAGTCAATGTAAAATGGGTAAATGGTGGCAGACACCGTGTTTGACAAAATAACTCCGGCACCTTAGATCGAGCATCGATTTGTGCTGTAACTGGTGTCAGACACCAGTTACCTTGACTCACTCGAGATCCAACCCACCCAGCACCAGCAGGTAGTAACTGACCACGCCTACGACCATTTCGTTTTCGATCACCGGGGCGTGACTGATGCCGAATTTTTCGAAGAGCCGCGCGCAATGCCGGATACTCATATCGGGGCGCACCGTAATCACGGGCTTGGCCATGATTTCGTAGACGTTGACGCGCTCGGGCGCCCGGTCCTTGGCAATCACCTGCTTGGCGATGTCGGAGAAGAGCAGCATCCCGTACTCGTCCTGCTCGTCACGTTTTTTGACAATCAGGCAAGTCGCGCCGACGCGCTTCATAATGCGCATTGCTTCCATGACATTGATGATGCCGTCCACCTCGGTGGCTTCCTGGCGCATGACCTGCTGCACGGAGATCTGATTCAGGTCGCTCATAACTGTTCCTCCACGACTTCGGTCAACTGCTCCGCCTGGCGCATTATGCCCACGGCATCTTCGACGTCGATTTGAATCGCAATGCCCGTGCCGGGCTTCACATCGAATTCACCGACCTCACAAATGTGCTCCAATATTTGCCGGCTCAGATGTTCCTCCACCAACATGAGCAGCACATCGCGCTGACCCGAAAGCGTCAAGCCAAGAAAGCTCTTTTGTTTGTCGAGGCCCTCGCCCCTGGCGTTATTGATGACCGTGCAACCTGTTGCACCACTCTCGCGAGCGGCGCTCATGATCGCATCCGTCTTCGAATCCTCGGCAAATACAACTAGTAATTTGAAATGCATGTTACTCCTCCGGATCGTTCTCTTTAGAGGTCCTTGTCGTTTCTGACCGTATTCGTCGAGTCGCTCGGCGGTGCCTGAACTCCGTGAGCTGGGCATAACCAAGAACGCTAATGATAGGAAACAGGCTCGCAAAGGCAATCAGTCCGAACCCGTCCAGCACGGGATTACGGCCCGGCACGGCTTCAGACAGACCCAGGCCGAGCGCCGTCACCAGTGGCACGGTGACCGTAGAAGTCGTGACGCCGCCCGAGTCATAGGCCAGCGGCACGATCAGCCGCGGCGAGAAAGCAGTTTGCACAACAACGACAATATAGCCGGCAATGATATACAAGTGCAGCGGTGTGCCCGTGACGATCCGAAAACACCCCACCATCACGCCCACCGCAACCCCCAGCGCTACGGCGACGCGCAGCCCCCATATATGAATCGCTCCACCGGACGCTTGATTGGCCTTGATCGCCACGGCGAGCAACGCCGGTTCCGCCACCGTGGTCCCGAAGCCGACCGCAAAGGCGAACACATACACCCAGTAATAGTCCGTCCAGCTCACCGCCGTGTGACCGGCCTGGATCAGCGTGGCTCCGGTCAGCTGCTCGGCCATCAGGCGTCCGAGTGGGAAAAGGCCTCGCTCGAGACCCAGCAGAAACAGACCCAAGCCGACCACGACGAAGCCGAAACCGCCAAGGGTGCGCGCCAAATGAGGTATCGGGCGGCGGAGTACAACCGTGTGAAACAGGAACAGAAACAACGCCACTGGCAGTATGTGGGTGGTGACCCGCGCAATACTCGACACACTTGAAATGATCAGCTCCATGCGACGATGATCCCGAAGCACATCACAAAAACGATGGGCATGAGTGACGCGAAGGCGATGAGGCCAAAGCCATCGGTCATGGGATTCCGGTCGCCCAACGATGAGGCGAGCCCGATGCCGAGCGCGGTGACCAGCGGAACCGTCACCGTGGACGTCGTTACGCCACCGGAGTCATACGCGATGCCGATGATCTCCGCCGGCGCAACAAAGGTGATGAGTACTACGATGGTATAGCCTGCCATGATCATCGTCGGCAGGGGCCAATTCATAATGATTCTCCCCACGCCGAGGACTAAAGCCACGCCGACCGAAAAACCCACAGTCAGGCGCAAGCCCAGCGCGTAACGCTCCATTGCGAGTTCGGTATCGGCAATGGTGCCGGCTGCTGATGCCACCGCAGCGGCTTCCGACGCTACGGCGATCAACGCCGGCTCGGCGATCGTTGTGCCAAATCCCAGCAGGAAGGCGAATGTCACCAGCCATCGCACACTGCCTTTCCTGGCCAGGGCGTGAGCGAGTGCCTCGCCGATCGGGAACAGTGCCAGTTCCAGTCCGTAAATGAACAGCGTGAGACCCAACACCACCAGCACTGCGCCCTCGGCCAGGGCGAGGAGTTCTGCCAGCGGCCGCTGCAGGATGAATACCTGAAAGACAGTGATCACGAGGACGATGGGCAACAGATCCCTGACACTGCCCATCGCCTGGCGCCAAAACAAAGCTATCCAACTCCTCTTTAATATATATGGCAGCCGTTTCAGGCCTTAGTCCTGGCGACGGTCTCTGCCGGGCAGGCAAACCGCGAAACACGAGAAAAGGGCCTGGTTGCTCGGCGCACCGCGGGCAAGGATTAGCGAAAAATTCCGGCGACAGACGACGGGAAGCTAATCAGGAAACCGGTGCCGTCAGCGACCCCCCGCACCCTTTTTCAGCGCCTGGGTCTAGACCTCGAAAAGAAAATCCGCGCTTATACTGACTTTATCGATCGCCGTCGTCGTCAGTGACGGTGGCCGCGTTGCTTCGTTAGCGATCAGCGGAATTGCTTCAGGTGCGTTGGCGTCAAGACTTCTGCACCCGGCACGTGTTCGAATCCCGGCGCTGCTGCCGTGTCCAACCGACGCATGTGCCATTCGTCAAGCCAGTTCGTGATCGCAGTCATGGGTTCGATATCTTGCCTGACCTTGTAGGCGGGCATCTCAAAAATACCGATGCCCTGCGCGGCGGCCTGGACGTAGTTCTGAGTGTCACGTAGCACTGCGATCATGGGAATATTGAGACTGGTCAGAAAACGCGTAAGCCTCTGCCAGCTCCGGGTATTTTGCCGTACGCGATTTGCAACGATCGCAAGTTTTTGGTCGCGCCGGTCCAGCGCCACGTCCAACATTAACTCCGCAATGAAACGCGAAGCCGAAAAAATATCGATTTCGGATGGCAGAACCGGAATCAGTATGCTGTCGGCATCGTGGGTATGGTGGTACAAGTCGTTAAGATCGATGCTCGCCGGTAAGTCGGAAATCACAACTTGGGTATCGGGCTCGACTTGCAGGCTTGCTCGCTCCGGCCCATACACGGATTGCTCATATGCCGCAATGCCGCGGATCAGTGGTCGATCGGCAGGGCGCTTGTCCAGCCAGCGCATCGCGAATCCATGTGGATCGTAGTCCAGAATCGTGGGGGGCGGACCTCGCAGGGCGTAGAAACTGGCCAGGTTGGTTGCCAGTGTCGTTTTGCCGCAACCGCCCTTGGTGTTGAGAACGATAATCTTGTGGAGATTTTCTCGATTCGGTACGCGGCTCATGTCACCTGGACCTCCGCCACTGCGCTAACAACAACCGATATAAGTTGCCACCGCCGCTGGAACTGCCCCAGCCAAGTGGTGGCAAATCACGCGTAACCCACGGGGGCATGCTACATAATGTGGGCTGGTCTGTCGAGCGCGCCGACGAGTATGAATCGGTGTCAGACACCATTTTCTACTGACACCATTTATCGTCGGATTGCCGGTCCCGGTTAGCGTTCCTTCTGCTGCTCGATAGCGTGCCTGGTCAGTAATTTGTCCAGGTGGTTGGCAAAGGATTTCCGGTCGCTTTGGCTCAGCGCCGGCGGACCGCCTGTATTTATCCCGCTGGCGCGCAGGGTATCCATAAAATCTCTCATATTCAGACGAGATCTTATATTTTCAGCCGAATATAGCTCGCCACGAGGATTGAGCGCATGAGCACCTTTTTCAATCACCTCGGCCGCCAGGGGAATATCGCTGGTGATGACAAGATCACCAACGCCAAGCCGCTTAACGATCTCATTATCAGCGACATCGAAGCCGGACGTTACCTGAATAAATTTGATACAGCGCGACGGCGGTACGTGCACAGGATGATTGGCCAAAAGCGTCAGCTGCACCCCGGTACGCTCGGCCGCTCTAAACAGAATGTCCTTGATCACCACCGGACATGCATCTGCATCTACCCAGATTTTCATTTCATGCTACTTCTGTTCAACACGTCAGCTTCGCAAGAGCACTGAATTATCTAAGCTATAATTTTTAAAGCAATATACGGCGCGATATTCAACACGATTATTGCAATCTTGTATTGTGCTAAATATTGAAAGTAGGCTCTGCCCAGATCTTGCTCATCTAATCCGAATAATTTGGAGTGAATATTTGAAATAACTCCGCGCATTGCAATCAACGTAACGGTTGAAAGCATGAGTACGGCGATATTTAGAACCGATGCCCAGCCAAGAAGTTCCGTAAGTGCTTCTATTGTCATCATCTAATATCTCCTTATTTTCGAGCGTTACTCTGGTGGAGTGTTTCCGCCTAAGGAACCTCTGCATCAACGCCGAGCGCAGCTCGACCCGGATTATTCACCGCACAACTTCGTTAGTATAGGGGAGAGGTGCATTGCCGAGCCGCAGTCCGATAGATACGAAAAACTGATCCTCTGCATCCGTATCGATCACACGACCGCGGTCATCGACGAACTCGTAGCTGCGGTTGAACTCATAGCCGGCTGACAGATCGACCCAGATCATTTTCTTAAAGCCCAGGCTCCATGTCGCCCGCGCCCGCCACGATTCGACTTCGTAGTCGAAATCGTCATTCAGTTCTTCACTGAGCACATGCCATGTGTGACCCGCCGGAAACAACCGCAGCGTCCAGCGTTGCCGGGGTGATGGCGTGTAGCGAATCTCGGGATCAGGAAAAGCCAGTCTGAACCACAATGTATCATTTGGACGATAGAACGCACCGAACACCGGATAAGGTGCCGGCTCGCCGAACGCTCTGTCATAGGCGAGGCCAACCAGCCAACTTAGATGATCACCGGGGCGAATCGTGCCTTCCAGTCTGGCGGTGACGATGATGTCATCACCTGAGCCGGCATCGAACAAATCCTTCATAACATTTGAAGACGTTGACACGCCGGGTGCTATAAACCCGTCCAGCTGCCAGGTCCGGTTCCGGTAAGCGAAGCCAACCGGTACCTGGAGACGGTGCAGGTCCCGATTGCGACCGTCGATCCCCCGATATTCGTAGCGGGTATACTGGTAGTCAGCGCCTACGTCGAAACGGATATCTCCGGCATCAAACTCGAACAGTCCCAGAACGAGACGGTACTCCCGGCTCTCCACCTCACTGCCCTGCTCCGGGAACTCGAAGCTCGACCCGGGTACCGACGTATAACTGGCGGCCATATACGGAGTATCCCGGTCAGCCGCCATGGATGATGACCCGGCGAGCAGGCAACAGAACAGCAGCCAGTTCCTGATGCTCATGCTACACAGCGGTTCATAACCGGGTACCTTGGGAAATGGTGTCAGACACCACTCGATTCCATTTATCTCACGGATACGGACGGCCCTGTCTAGCCCCAGAGATGCCGGTCCTTTTCGATAACCTGAGCCGGATTTCCGACGATCAGCGGATCGGGTTCGTGCACAACATGTTTGTTCTTGTCCGGGTAATCGAGCCGACTCAAAAAGTACCGCATGCAGTTCAGGCGCGCGCGGCGCTTGTCATCGGACTTGATGACCGTCCAGGGCGCATCGGCCGTATCGGTATAGAAGAACATCGCTTCCTTCGCCTGCGTGTATTCGATCCACTTGGTGCGTGACTGCTCATCGATCGGGCTGAGCTTCCACTGCTTGAGCGGATCGTCCTGTCGGGAGCCGAAACGCCGCTGCTGCTCCTCCTCGGTAACCGAGAACCAGAATTTGAACAAATGAATGCCGGAACGCGTGATCATGCGCTCGAGATCCGGAACCTGGCGCATGAATTCGAGGTACTCCAGCGACGAACAAAACCCCATGACTCTCTCGACGCCCGCGCGGTTGTACCAGGATCGATCGAAGAACACCATCTCGCCCCTGGTCGGCAGATGCTTGATGTAACGCTGGAAATACCACTGACCGGACTCGACGTCGGAAGGTTTTTCGAGGGCTACGACGCGTGCCGCCCGCGGGTTCAGGTGCTCCATGAATCGTTTGATCGTACCGCCCTTGCCTGCCGCATCACGTCCCTCGAACAGCCCGACGATTCGTTGGCCGGTCAGTTTGACCCAGTTCTGCACTTTCAGCAGCTCAACCTGCAGCTCTTCCTTATGAGCTTCATAAGAAGATTTGCTGATCTTGGTTTTGTACGGATACTTTCCCTGACGGAAAAGATCCCGAATTTCCTCCGGACTATGGCGTAGCTCGGCAAACAGATGCGCGGGTGCGGCGGCGGGTGCCGCGCGCTCTGCTTCGTCGACACGATCCGGTACGCCCTCGTCGTGCATGGGAGTCGATTCTCTATTGTCGGTAGCCACGGGCACCTCCTTTTTTTCAGGCTTCAAATAGACCAGTATCACATACGTGAGATCCGTAAAAACATCCGTAATATCCGATAGTTAAGGGTTCCTGATTTGTGACCTGGCTCACAGAATCGACCATTCTGTCGATCAACCGTCGCAATCCATAGTGTCGCTCCGAAGACTTGGTTTATGCGCGGAATAAGTACCGGAGTGGGTCCGACCCCACACGCACAATTACGTGTATTTCCTGATCCGTAGCCAGCAGATAAACTGCTAGATTGAAAGAGGCCATTGAATGGTGGTCGCAACACCCGACACAGAGAGATGAACTATGGAAACACCACGGATAGACGTTAAAGAGATCCTCGACGAATTGCGCACGAGCCGGGATGAGCTGCGTCTGCAAATGCACCTTGCCGCCGCAGAGGTCCGCGATGAATGGACAGTGCTGGAGAAAAAGTATGAGCACTTTCGCTCCCGCGCCGAACAGGTTGGCGAGGCAACCGGCGAGGCGGCCGAGGATCTCGGCAACGCGCTGGAGCTCGTCGGTGCGGAATTACGTAAGGGTTATAAACGGATCCGCAAGGCGCTCTGATCGTCCTGCTGGTGCCTGAGATGTAATAACTCAGACTTAATCTTACCGGCGCTGTAAGGCAGGTAACGCATAGGTTCGCCGATTTCAAACGGCCATGATGTGCCCAGGTCTTGTCTGTGGCATACGCTGCGCAGGGAATAAAGCGGACCGTAGGGAGCCATCCCGGAGCAGCGTATGCCACAGACAAGACCGAATGCCTGGCAAACGGCGTCGGCTGGTGAACATTTTATTTTCCAGAAATACACTAGAGCTCGCGGCAGTTCGCCGGAGACTCTTTCCTTGGGATGGCTCCCTGCGGTCCGCTTTATTCCCGCGGAAAGAGTCTCCGGCGAACTGCCTCCAACGGTGGATTTGCGAAGTGCGTTTTTCACCTGATCGGACGCTGTCTGGCCGATAAGATCTGAGTTTTCACACCTGAGATACTGTTCAGCCGGTTGCGGTGTTGCGGATGGCTATTCGCGCTGCCTGAACTTCAGGACGTAGTCTTTTTCGGAAAAAGGCACTTCTTCTATCAGCTCGAACCCGGCATTTAGAAACTCATCAGTAAAAGTTCCCTTGCCGGCACGCACCATGCCCAGAACAAACTTCGCCGATACACCTTCGATCCGTTCGAATTCAACGAGTACAACGGTGCCGTCTGGCCTCAAAGCGCTCTTGATCGACTCGAGCATCTTGTACGGATACTCGAAGTGATGGTAACTGTGCGCGAGAAACACGACATCGACGCTGTCTGGTTCAAGCGTCGTCGAATCGACGGGATTGTTAATACCCCTGATATTTTCCAGCCCCAGCTCTGCAGCGATCTTTTCGATGTAGGTGATGAAATTCTCCGCAATGTCGAGCGCGTAGACGGTTCCATCAGGGCCGACCTTCTGCGCAAACAACACCGTATAAAACCCGGTACCGGCACCGATATCAGCGACGTCCATGCCGGGTTTGAGATTTAGCGCCGCTGCGACTTCATTCCTCCGCGTATAGAGGTCCCGATCGTCGCGTTCGAACCTGGCAAGCCAACTGTCAACATCCGGATTCTCGAAAGGTTTGTTAATACCGGGACGAATGCTCTCGTCCTGCGCATACGCAATCGTCGCGATGCCAGAGATCGTGAACGCGATGAGCAGAAACATCGTTTTGCTGAAATGGGCGATCAATCGTTTATTCGGCATGCCAGTTTCCTCTGTTGTTGTTTGTCCGGCTTGGCCATCCCGTCCGGGTGCGGGTAAGCTCGCAGAGTCCCATTCTACGTCCAGCTTGCATGCTGTACCAGAAACAGGAATCGTGAAGATGCCGCACACCAAGCGACGACAACCAGCCTGGATCGCCCGCACGCCTGGTGCGCCGCATCGGCATAGTCAGCGCTACGGCACTGGTCGTTTCCAATATGATCGGCACCGGTATCTTTACCACCACGGGATTTCTCGCCGGCGACCTCGGTTCACCCGCGATGGTGATATTCATCTGGGTCGTTGGCGGCGCTATCGCTCTGGCAGGTGCGCTTTGCTATGTAGAACTCGCCCTGAACTTTCCCCGCTCGGGCGGCGAGTATGTTACCTCACCGAAGCCTGGGGTCCGGCCTGGGGCTTCATCAACGGCTGGATCAGTTTCTTTGCCGGATTTTCCGCCCCGATTGCCGCGGCAGCATTGGCCATGTCCGCGTATCTGGGTCTGAGTGACGCCGGCCGGATTATTCCACTGGGGCCGCTGACTCTCCATTTGGCCGACGCCCAGCTCGTGGCCTGTGCCGTGGTCGCCGTTTTCACGGTGCTCAATGTGTTCGGTGTCCGTGACGTGGGAAGACTGCAGACAGTGTTAACCGCCCTGAAATTACTCGTCATCGGCGGGCTACTCATTCTGGGGTTCTCTGTCGGTCAGGGCGATACGGGCAATCTGTCATTGGTGGTGGAACGCACCTCGGACCTGTCGCTGATCGAGCAGTTTGCGATCAGCCTCGTGTTTGTTTTTTTTGCTTACAGCGGATGGAATGCAGCGACCTACGTCGCCGGAGAAATACAAGAACCGGAGCGAACGCTTCCGATTGCGCTGGTTATTGGCACCGCCGGCGTCACCGTATTGTATGTTGCGTTGAATGCGCTCTATATTTATGCCGTATCGCTGGACGAACTCAAGGGCGTGCTTGCGGTCGGCGCAACTGTAGCGAGTGCACTGTTCGGCCCTGAAGCGGGCCGTCTTTTCAGTTTTGCGCTGGCTTTGTCTCTAATGGCAACCGTCAATGCAATGTGTCTTGTCGGCCCTCGCGTTTACTATGCGATGGCGACAGACGGTGCTTTCTTTTCAATCGCGGCGAGAATTCACCCGAAGTGGAAGAGTCCCTGGGTGGCCGTCGTGATGCAAGGTATATGTGCGCTATTTCTTATCGTTCTTCCCACCTTCAAGGATCTGGTGGTCTATATCGGCTTCACGCTGTATTTGTTTACCGCGCTTTCCGTGCTGGGGTTGTTCAAACTGCGACGCCGTCCGGGCTGGAAGAAGTTCTCATGGCTCAGTCGCAGCTACCCGTTGATCCCTTTGCTGTATGTCGCCATGAGCGGCTGGGTTCTCGTTTTCTCGATCAAAGCGGCACCGGTTGCATCAGCTATGGCGTTGGCAACCGTGCTTGCGGGCGCACTGGCCTGGTACCTTCGTGCTGTGCGCAGATAAAGCGTGCCGGATTCGGTGTCTGACATTTTAAAAAAGTCGGACGTGGGCTGATACCTGCAATTCCGGCGAATGGCTCGAGAAATGGAAATCTGAAATAGGCGCGTTGCCGGATCCCCTACTGTGGTAAGTTCGCGCCAGTCGAGCGCAGGCAGCAGGACTCGATGGGACCGCTGAAAGACTACAAGATTATTGAATTTGCCGGGATCGGGCCGGGACCATTCTGTGCGATGGTCCTGGCGGACATGGGCGCGGAAATCATTCGCATCGACCGGGTCACTGGCAACGCAATGCCCATTGAAAGTGATCCGCGACTGGACGTCTCGGCGCGCGGCCGACGCTCGATAGCATTGGACCTCAAGCGTCCCGAAGCGGTCCGGGCCGCGCTGAAGTTGTGCCGGCATATGGACGGTCTCATTGAGGGCTTTCGGCCCGGCGTCATGGAGCGCCTCGGACTCGGACCTGCCGAAGTCCAGCGCGAGAACCCAAAGCTGGTCTACGGACGGATTACCGGCTGGGGACAGAGCGGTCCAATGGCCAAGCTGGCGGGACATGACATCAACTATCTGGCGCTGTCCGGCTGCTTGCATATGCTCGGGCGTGCCGATGAAAAACCCGCACCGCCGCTCAATCTCGTCGCCGACATGGGCGGCGGCGGATTGCTGCTCGCATTCGGCATGGCTTGCGCATTTGTGGAGCGCCAGCGCTCCGGTAAAGGCCAGATCATTGACGCGGCGATGACCGAAGGCGCCGCACTGCTTGCAACGTCTGTTTACGCTCAGAGAGGCTCCGGATGGTGGCACGACGAAAGGGGCACGAACTGGTTCGACACCGGAGCCCACTTCTACGAGGTCTACGAGACGGAGGACGGCAAATATATGGCCGTCGGCGCGATTGAGCCGGAGTTTTATGCCGCATTACTGCAGGGCATGGGCCTTGACCCGGGCGCGCTGCCGGCGCAGATGGATCGCTCGCGCTGGCCGGAGCTGAAGCGGATGTTCACGGACGTCTTTCTCTCCAGGACTCGAGTGCAATGGACAGCGATCTTCGCCGGTACGGATGCCTGCGTGACCCCCGTCCTGTCACCCACGGAAGCCGCCGAACACGAACACAGCCGTGCAAGACGTGCTTTTCAGGTGAGTTCCGGCGTCCTGCACCCTGCGCCTGCTCCACGTTTCGATCGCACACCGCCCGAATCATCGGCCGCCCCACCGCCGATACCCGGGGAACACTCCGATCAGGTACTACGCGAGTTCGGCTTCCCGGATGACGAAATTCACGAACTGCGCGCCGCCAAAGCGCTAGCCTGACCCGACAAATGGTGTCAGACACCAACTTTTATTTGCCCTCTGCGGGCCGTTTGGCCGACCCTGGGGTTATCACCAATTCAGAAAACGCCGCTTAGAGAGC
>PVMK01115008.1_pt1 | contig 38216 bp, 40 predicted proteins | sample 1853481 | NCBI WGS metagenome assembly PVMK01 (sample SAMN08533507, study PRJNA380276) | Marine sediment metagenome, whole genome shotgun sequencing project.
TTTGCTCTCGGGCTCTCCAGTGTCACCACGATACTCTTATTCTCGAACGATTCACTGGCCTCAATCGCGCTGAAACTCATTGAGTCTCAGTCCGAACCTTATACTTTGCTGGCAATCCCTTTTTTCATCCTTTCATCGACTTTTTTGTCGACTGGAGGGGTTGCCAACCGCATCATTAATTTTGCCATCGACTGCATCGGCTGGATTCGTGGCGGCCTGGCAATGGCCTCGGTCCTCGCCTGCATGATTTTTGCTGCGGTGTCCGGTTCTTCCCCGGCAACGGTCGCAGCCGTCGGCTCGATCGTTATCGTCGGTATGGTCAAGGCCGGTTATCCGAAACAGATGGCGGCCGGGGTTATCGCCAATGCCGGCACTCTGGGTATTCTCATCCCACCATCCATTGTCATGCTGGTCTACGCTGCAGCAACCGAGGTATCGGCGGCACGACTCTTCATGGCCGGCTTTCTGCCCGGTATCATGATGGGCACCATGTTGATGATCGTTATCTACATCGTAGCCCGCATTAAAGGCTTACCAGCCCAACCATGGGTTGGCTTCAAACAGCTCATCCGTTCCACCTTCAGCGCCAGCTGGGGGTTGATGCTGATCGTGATCGTACTCGGCTCGATCTACGGCGGCATCTGTAGCCCCACTGAAGCTGCGGCCATTTCTGCAGTTTACGCCTATTTCATCGCTATCTTTGTCTACCGCGACATGGGCCCGCTGAAAAATGTGCCCTGGCGAGTCAGCAAAGAAGATTCAATTCCTAAGGTCATTTTTCACAACCTGAGCAAGACAATCATGGCCCTGCCAAGATCCGCAGCTCACCCGGATACACGTAAGGTTTTCATGGATGCCTCCAAGGTCTCCATCATGCTGCTCTTTATCATTGGCAATGCCATGCTCTTTGCCCATGTATTGACCACAGAGCGAATCCCGCACCACCTTGTCGAGCTCATCGTCAGCTATGGTCTTCCAGCATGGGGCTTCCTGATCGTTGTTAATATTCTACTGCTGGTGGCGGGCAACTTTATGGAGCCTTCTGCTATCATCCTGATCATGGCACCGATTCTCTTCCCGATAGCTGTTAATTTGGGGATCGATCCGATTCACCTCGGGGTCATCATGGTTGTCAACATGGAGATTGGGATGATTACGCCACCGGTCGGACTCAATCTGTTCGTCACATCCGGCATCACCGGAGAGAGTCTGACCTGGGTCATGCGTGCCGCGCTGCCGTGGCTGATGATCCTGCTCTTCTTCCTGATCCTGATCACCTATATTCCACAAATCTCGTTGTGGCTACCTGAGTATATCGACCACCTCAAGGGGTATTAACCCAGATCACAACATGACGATAAGAGGGGGGAGGCATTTGCCTCCCCCCTCTTTTTATTTGCACTGGCGTAAAATAGTGTAAAATAATAGCAGAGAGTGAAACCTTCGGAATCTTACCAAACATCGTAAACTAGGAGGAGCCATCATGTTGCCAGCCTACAAAAACATCTTGATCGCAACTGACCTGACCCCAAACTCGGAGCATGCCTTCAAGCATGCAGTCCTCCTGGCCAGACATTCGAAAGCAAAAATCCACCTGCTACACGTTGTTCCAGAAGTTGACTCAAGTTTTCGCAGTTATGTCTCGTCGATAATGGGGGAAGGCAAACTGGAATCTTTTGAAGCACAGCATGAGGACCAGGCACGTAATAAACTAAAAAAAGAGCTGGAAGAATTCACGCGTAATGAACTGGCAAACTTCCCCGAAGATTTCAAGAACATTGCGAGTATCGAAATCGTTCATGGCCGCGCCGTTTCTCAGATTCTACAGACTGCAGACAGAATTGAGGCTGATGTCATCGTTATGGGAACACACGGCAAGGGAGTTCTTGGGCACACTTTTCTTGGCAGCGTCGCCGAGAAAGTTTTGCAAAAATCGAAAAAACCGGTTTTCATCATCCCTATACCGGAGTAGAAAACCCCACAGCAAGCTTACAGTGAATGAGAAAAGAGGAGGACCGCTTAAACCGAAGTGGCCCTCCTCTTTTGTATTGTCGCTTGAAATTCTGCCATCTCAGGGTTCGAGCTAACAGAAGATTAAAATTACGTGGACTGCTTTTTACCAAACACCGACTGAATCCAAATACCGCTGAGCAGATAAGAGTAGAGCCATGTACCAAACATAATAAAGATGAAGGCCTTGACGATGTCCATCGTTGAGCCGTTGAGTGAGAAGCCGGGAACAAAACCAAACAGTAGAGGACCAAGATAGAGAAACTTGGCGAACTTAAAAGCAGAGAATGCAGTCTTCCACATGCTTGCCTTGGCAATGGTGGCCCCGGCAAAGGCAGCGATGCAAACCGGCGGGGTGATATTGGAGTCTTGAGACAGCCAGTAGACGATCATGTGGGAGGCAAGCTCATTCACGCCCAGATGAGTCAAAGCCGGGACGGCAACCACGGCTGTAATCAGATAAGCTGCGGTCACCGGAACCCCCATGCCTAAAACGAGTGAGGCTAGAGCAATCAGCACGATGGTCATAAGCAATGAGCCGCCGGCGAGCTCAATGACGATATCAGCAAAAGTCAAAACCAGTCCACTGTAGGTCAGAACACCAATGATAATACCGATAACACCCACCGTCGCACCGATCTTGAGACTGCTCTCGGCACCGTTGCGTGCCGCTTCCAGGAATTCCTTCGGGCCGATACGTGTCTCCTTTCGAACCCAGGCGACTGCAATACAGGAGACAAGGCCAAGGATAGCAGCGTAACCGGGTGAATAACCGTAGAGCATGAATATAGTGATAACGATAAGCGGTATGGTGTAGTACCATTCTTTCTTGAAAATCTCCATGGCACTGCGTTCTGATTTTTCTCCAACGATATTCAGTTTCTTGGCCTCATAGTGAACCATGACAAAAACACTGAAAAAATACATCAGGGCTGGGAACAGGGCGACGAGCATAATCCGCGAGTAGGGTACTCCGGTCAGCTCAGCCATTATGAAGCCGCCCGCGCCCATGATCGGTGGCATAAACATTCCGCCAATTGAAGCAGCAGGTTCAATACCGCCGGCTATATGTGGTTTGAAACCGGCCTTTTTCATCATCGGAATGGTGAAAGCCCCGGTCGAGACGACATTGGCGATAGCGCTGCCCGAAATCGAACCGAACAAACCGGAAGCGATAACGGCAACCTTGGCCGGACCACCAATCTTGTGCCCCACAGCAGCCAGAGGGAAATCGATGAAGAATTTTTGGGCGCCACATTTTTCCAGAAAGGCACCGAACAGGACAAAGAGCAGAATGTAAGTGGCCAGGACATTGGCCATGATGCCGAAGATACCGTCGCTTTTATAAAAGATCGAGACGCAAAGCTCCGGGAATGACGCGCCTGCGTGCGAAATGAGATCCGGCATGTAGTCACCGTATACGCCATAGGCAAGCATGACAACACCGATAACGACAAAGATATTGCCAACCACACGCCGGGCCAATTCAATACTGACCAGAACACCGCCAACAGCCATGACTGTATCCAGGGTTGTTTCGATGCCGGTACGGTAGTTGATGACTTCAAAATTGTAAATCCAATAACTGATGGTTACAACTGAGACGGTAATCAAGAGATAATCGACAACCCGCATCAATGTGGATTTAGACTTATACAAGAGGAACACGAGGATGTAGGTGATGATTACGTAAATGCCCCGGTGATACTGGGTGGCTGCTGGAGAGATTACAGCAGCATAGCAGTAAAATAGCAGCAGAAATAGGGCGCACACATCAAATACTATCTGCTCAAATCGTTTTAATTCTTTATACACGGGAAACCTCGGGCCATTTGTAAATTGGCATCAAGAAAAGAGGAACACGTAATAATGAAGAATATAACCCGTCTAATTATACACTATTGCCTGTTCCTGGCGTGACAAATGAACGCCAGAGAAAAATATCGGGACAGGACGCCGAAGCGTCCTGTCCCGAAAGAGACGCAGTTACGAGAAATGCTTAGAGGACCCCTTTCTCTTTCCAGAACTTGATCGCGCCCGAATGCATCGGAGTAACGATACCATCGGCGCCTTTCTTTACCGACATTGCCTTAAAGGTTTTCTTCTGGGCAACCATGTGCGCCAGACCTTCGTCGGTAAAAATTGCGGAGAGAAGCTTATAAACGACGTCATCAGAAACATTCTTGTTGGCTACCCAAAGGGCTGAATCCTGGAAGGACGGAGTGTCGACATCGACTCCCTTGTAGGTGCCTGCCGGAACAGTGAGCTTTCCGAAGTAGGGGTATTTCTTGTAGAACCCTGAAGCTTCTGCATCAGCACCCAGATTGACCAATTCAATGTCGTTGGTCTGGGCGGCCATAATCACGGCACCAGAGGGGAATGCGGTGAAGAGCCAGAAAGCATCCAGTTGCTTGTTACCGAAAGCGGCTGCAGCATCATTATAACCCATGGCGTTACGCTCAATTTTATCCCAGACGCCCATGTGGTTGAAGAAGAGATCGCAGTTGGCAAAAGCACCTGAACCGGCATTACCTACGCCGACTTTTTTACCGACCAGATCCTTGACCGACTTAATGCCGGAGCCCTTGCGGACAACCAGCTGTGCCGGGGCGCCATAAAGAAAAGCAACCGCACGGACATCAGTATACTTATTAGTATCATTTTTCATCAGTCCATTAGCACCGAGGTAGACATGACCGGAGTAAACGGTGGCAAAATCCATTTTGCCGGAATTAACCTTGCGCAAATTCTCAACCGAGCCTGCCGAGGATTGCGCCTTGACTGTAAATGCCTCCATCGCCTTGACCGGTTTGTAAACCTGGATGGCGTTGGCAACAGTCTGGAATGTACCGCCAGCCGGACCACCGCCAAAAACGATACGATCTTTGGCAAGAGCCGGCATTGCCAGAGCGAGAGACGCCACGACCGCTAATGAAAGAACTTTGCTGAGCATTCTCATTTCTCTTCTCCTTTGTTGGGGTTATCTTGCAATCAACCGCGACATAACATGCGTTCTTCTTTCCCCCTCATCAAAACGGAAAGAACAGTATCAAGAAGGGAGAGACTTGAAAAACAATTACAAGTATCCATTCTGACAGAGCTTTTTTGGGTGTCAACCCCAAATTAGAATTGCGTTATATGAAAGTTTTGGTAAAAATTGAGAAAGACGTGACAACCCTGGTGAATAATGATCTATTTCACAGAGGTTGCTTCCGGGTGGATTGCAGGCAAGCTGAGGGTAAATCGGGTGCCACTTCCCGGCATGGCATGCAGAAGATGCCGTGCCATGAACGCATCGGCAAAAAAAGCCGACTAGCGTATCAGCTCCTCTGGCGAGGCAAAATGACTATTGTCAATCGGTCCGCCGATATGGGTAGGACGATTCTGGGACACTTCAGCAACATCAAGCCTCATCAAAACAGGTCCCTGCAATCAGGGTTACTGGTGCCTCCAGATAACTTCTCAAGGAGTCGAGGAACTCGGCAGCATCAGCCCCGTCAAGAATCCGATGATCTGAAGAAAGAGTAACCCGCACCATAGGTGCGACCACAAGCTCTTCATGTTCGTCAACCACGACTTCACCCTTGACGGTACCAACGGCCAGAACAGCGGCCTGCGGCGGGGTTACAATTGCAGCAAAAGAATCCACCCCGAGCATGCCCATGTTGGAGATAGTAAAAGTCCCACCTTCCTGATCATCATCAGAAAGGTGACCAAGATGAGCCTTTTCAGCTAATGCTACAGCAGACTGACCGAGCTGTTTCAGAGACAACTGCTCGACATTTTTAATAACGGGATAGTACAAACCACCTTCTGTCGCAACAGCCATTGCCAGATTGATATGGGGTTGCTCAACCGCCTCTCCATCGACCCAGTGACTGTTCACCCAAGGATGTTCTTTCAGCGCTGCTGAAGCTGCCGCCATAATAAAGTCGTTGATTGTTATGCCAAGGTCCTTGCGAAAACGAATAATATCTGTCATATCAACAGCGATTGTTACAAAGAAATGTGGTTTATTCTGCCAACTATCAACCATTTTTCGTTCAATCAAACGACGGACACGCACCAACTTCTTGCCACTTGAATCAGCTTTCACTGAAGTACCAACATCATGCACTTGCTCAGACATAACAGTAACCCCTTTAAGGCTGTTTAGAGTTGTAACGTGAGGTTTGGACAGCAATCGACTCCAAGTTGTACAGTGTGAATCATCTAGCGTTTCATTGTAAAGCAGGTAGCTATAAATTACTAGGAAGTGTACATATTTTTTGAAATCAATCCACCGGTTGCACTAGCGAGTTGAATTCGCGCAGGAGCATCTCGTGCCCTATGTCAATTATCATCGACCTTGTTTCTTTCCAGAAATCATTACCGACGCCAAAGGCAGACAGAAAAAACACTACCGTTATGAACACATGACAACACCCTACGAAAAGCTCAAATCGCTACCAAATGCCAAGCAGTTTCTCAAGCCCGGACTCTCATTCCAATCTTTGGATGACATCGCCTATGCGATCAGTGATAATGAAGCAGCTAAGCGCCTGCAAGAGGCCAGACAACAACTCTTTGAATCTATCGATGAACGTTTACTTGCCGGTTGATTCAGACCCACCCTTCAGACTCATCTTCGGATTGGAATAGACTGGAGGTGTACATGGGATGGAGGAGTGAATGAATCTTTCAAATCAACATTTCTGGCAACAGCACAATAAACTGACTTATAACCAACACGTTAAAACAGAAAAAGCCCAAAACGAAAGTTCCGGGCTTTTTCTGTTATCTACATATGTCGGCTCAGCCAAGAAAAACATTATGGCTACGAGCACGATTAGCTAGAATCGTCGGGTCTACCAACTCACCACAGGAGCAACACTTCCATGCATCAAAAACACGTACAAAATCATAATATTTTTCAGTGTACATGCGGGCTTTACACTTGGGACATCTCATGGTTTTCCTCCTGTTCCATCTAATTGCAAAAGATCACGTATTTATCAGAATGTATATATGGAGTACTACACAAGACGTGCCAACTTATGACAATTGGCGACCGCGAATGAAGATAATTTAGTGACAATTAAATTTCACTACAGGAACAGTAACTTACGCATCACCAAAGAATTCAATCCAGTTAGAAATTCGTTTCTTACCAATACCTTTCACCCTGATCAAGGCATCTAAACTCCCGAAATCGCCATTTTCTTGACGGTCGTTTTCTATCCGTTCAGCAAGGGCAGCACCGATCCCTGGCAAAAAAGTCCAATCATTAATATTCATACGATCCGGGTGCAACGGAATTGACATTGCCACGCGATGGCTCGCTGGCATCCAACCACGCTGTATGATCTCAATTTTCCGATCTTTTTTGACGATTTGAAAACTTTCACCTCCGTGCAACGGTTGAGACCAGTCAGAATCATCTGACAAAAACTCTGCTTGCGAAACTGTCGTCAATTTAATGACGGCAGAAAGAGGTAAACCGTCATAAATTTGATACACCCCTGACACCAGGTCATCCCCCCTCAACTCAACATGCACAAAACCCTGCTCCACAGGCAAAAAAGCGGGGAGGTCTTCCTTTATGGAAGCCTCCCCGTTTAAAAGCACATATAAAAAAACCAGCACCGCCAGCACAGTCAGTGCTGGCGGTGCCTGAGAAAAGGATTTAGTCAGCATGATCACGCATCAACTTGTACTGCACAGCATCAACCAGAGCATGATAAGAAGCATCGATGATATTGTCACTAACACCAACGGTCCCCCATCGTTCAGTCTTATCTCCAGACTCGATCAAGACCCTCGTCACCGATGCAGTACCTTTCCCCGCTGGCAACACACGGACCTTGTAGTCAAACAGTTTCATCTCTTTAAGTTGAGGATAAAACTGTTCAAGAGCTTTGCGCAGAGCATGGTCAAGAGCATTGACAGGACCACTACCCTCGGCAGCAGTATGTTCAATTCGCCCACCGACTTTGACCTGGATGGTCGCTTCTGAAGTCGGCATTTCATCTTCATGTCGTTTGGTATCGATCACCCTGAAACCGATGACGGAGAAAAAGTTACGCAGTTCCCCCATGGCTCGTCGCATCAGTATCTCAAAAGAGGCTTCCGCGCCTTCAAACTGGAAACCCTGGTTCTCAAGATTCTTAATATCTTCGAGGATTTCCAGAGTCACCGGGTCCTTGCTGTCCAGGTTGATATTGAACTGTTCGGCCTTGGCAAGGATATTGGCTCGGCCAGAAAGATCGGAGATCAGCACACGAGTCACATTACCAACCTTTTCAGGTCGGATATGTTCATAAGTCTCCGGGTGGCGCTGGATAGCGGAAACATGTACACCACCTTTATGGGCAAATGCAGAATTCCCGACATAAGCATGGTGTTTGTTCGGCACCAGATTGGCAAGTTCGTAAATATAACGTGAGGCAACCCGCAGACTCTGAAGTTGCTCATCAGAAACACATTCACGGCCCATTTTTAATTTCAGGGCAGGAATAATCGAACAGAGGTTGGCATTACCACAACGTTCACCGAAACCGTTGATCGTACCCTGGACATGCACTGCGCCTTGTTCGATAGCAACCAAAGAATTGGCTACGGCACACTCGCTGTCATTGTGGGCATGAATGCCGAGTGGGGTCTTAATACTTTTCTTGACCTTTTTGATGATCTCGGCGACTTCATAAGGCAACGAGCCACCGTTAGTGTCGCAAAGGACGATACAATCGACAGCCGCCTGTTGTGCCGCTTCCAGAGTTTTGATTGCATACTCGGGATTCGCTTTGTAACCGTCAAAAAAATGCTCGGCATCGTAAACAACTTCCGGCACATTCTCTTTCAGATAGGCCAGTGAGTCATAGATCAGTTCAACGTTTTCTTCCAGACTGATACGCAGTGCCTCACGCACATGAAAATCCCAGGTTTTGCCGAAAATTGTAACCGTATCCGGCTCCGCCTGAACCAGGGTCTGGATGTTATTGTCCTGGGCTGGAGTCGTCTTAGCCCGACGCGTCGAGCCAAAAGCGGCGATCTTGGCATGATTAAGGGTAATCTTCTTAATGTCTTTGAAAAATGCAATATCCTTGGGATTGGAGCCAGGCCAACCTCCTTCGATATAGTCGATACCAAGCTCGTCAAGCATCTGTGCGATGCGGATTTTATCCGCGACCAGAAATGAAACATCTTCAGCCTGGGTACCATCACGCAAAGTCGTATCGTACAGGAACACTCTACTCATCGATCTACTCCCCAATCCTTAGCTCAAAAGATAAAGCCATCAGCTCAAAGAACAAGCCCCTATTCCTCAGTAATCTGCCCTTTATCTAATTCGAAGGCTGCATGCAGGACACGAACCGCCAGTTCAGTGTATTTGTCATCAATAACACAAGAAACTTTAATCTCACTGGTCGAAATCATCTGAATATTAACCCCCTCCTCGGAGAGGGTTTCAAACATCTTGCTGGCAATTCCCGAATGAGAACGCATGCCGACACCAACAATCGATACTTTGGCGATTGCCTCGTTGCTTTCAACCCCGGCGGCACCAATTTTAGCAGCGATATCCTCAACAATCTTAAGTGCTTTCTTAAAATCGGCACGGGGCACCGTGAAGGTCATGTCGGTAGAGCCTTCATGGGAGATATTCTGAATGATCATATCCACAGTGATGTTTGCTGCAGAGAGAGGTGAAAAAAGCTGTGCAGCGATCCCCGGCCTGTCCGGAACGCGCATCACAGAGATCTTTGCTTCATCTTTATTGTATGTAACTCCTGAAACCAAGACCGTTTCCATATCAGCATCCTCCTTCATCACCAGGGTCCCTGGGTTGTCATTTAGGCTGGAACGTACGTGAACGACGACGTTATACTTCTTGGCAAACTCAACGGACCGGATCTGCAGCACCTTTGACCCGAGCGAGGCCATTTCAAGCATCTCATCATAAGAGATCTTTTCCATCTTGGTCGCCTCAGGGGACAAGGCGCGGATCCGTGGTATAAACACCGTCAACATCTGTCAGAATTTCGCAAACATCAGCTTTCAATGCTGCTGCAACAGCAACTGCCGATGTATCGGAACCACCGCGGCCCAAAGTGGTGATATTGTTGTCACGATCAATACCTTGAAACCCTGCGACAATAACAATCGTGCCACTGTGAAGATCTTCGCGGATATTGCTATCCTGAATTTCTGCAATCCGAGCTTTAGAAGAAGCGTTATCCGTATAGATCGGGATCTGCCAACCGAGATAACTTTTGGCCTTGTATCCCATCGTTTGCAGAGCCATCGACAACAAGGCAATTGAAACCTGTTCACCGGCAGCGACCAGAACATCATATTCACGCTCACTCGGGAACTCGCACATCTCTTCAGCTAAAGCGACCAGTTTGTTAGTCTCTCCAGCCATGGCTGAGACAACAACAACCATGTCGTTGCCCTCATCATAAGTGCGCGCAACCCGCCGAGCTACATTCTGTATTTTTTCAACGGTGCCCACCGAAGTGCCACCATACTTTTGTACAACCAATGCCATCTGTGGTCGTTCCTTCCCGGTCTGTCTCCATCAGGAAACCTACCAATGTGAGATTTGCCCATACGGGCTCGATTGCCTTTAATAACAGTATTCATCTTAGCCGTCAAAGGTTTTAACGGCGATTCACGTGGGTTTGTCACCCAACCAGGCAGTTCTTGCAAGTTGACTCAAGAGGTCTCTGCCACGATCATCCAGTGCTTTAAAGGAGAGTTTACGTTGGTGCTCAGAAAGATGTTCAATAAAAACGTCGACAGAAGCCATCAACACACCCGTCATACGATCAGCCCATTCGACCAATGTCAAACCGTCGCCCTCGGCAAAATCATCGTAGCCTAAATCTGTAAGATCATCGACTTGAGAGAGACGATAGAGATCAAAGTGATAAAGCGGCAGACGGCCATGGTGGATATTCAACAGGGTGTAACTCGGGACTGGTGACCGGTGACGCTGCAGAGACTTCAAGGCCACTGGCCACGCCTTGAGCAAAGCAGGTCTTCCCAGCGCCCAGATCACCATTCAGAAGAACAACCAGCCCGGCAACAGCAAATTCACCCAGTAATCGTCCCAGGTCGCGGGTTTCTTCTGGAGATCCGGTTGTCGCATCCCAATGCTCCAAGATTACTCACCCATGCTACGGATAATATCGAGACGGGCAATCACTCCGACCATCCGTTCATCGGCAACAACTGGAACCAAGTGTACCTTGTTATCCACCATCAAACTGGCAACTGTGGCAACAGGAGTATCCGGTGCGCAGGTCACCACCTCTTTCGAACAGATTTCACCAACTTTGCGCGCCGTAATCTTACGAACCTGATCTGAAAAGTTTTTCGGGCTTTCCAGATAGATAACCCAGTCAAAGAGAGAGATGACGGTGGGAATATGCAGAGGTTTGTCCTGTTCGACAAGGTCTGTCTGGGTAACCATACCAACCAGTACGCCATCATCATCGACCACCGGCATGGCATTGACGTTGTGCTCAACAAAGGTTTTTGCCAGAGCTTTGATCTCAGTATCCAGGTGAACAGTGTGGATTTCCGTGGTCATGATATCGCTAGCTGTTAGCATTTAACCCTCCTTTGATAAAGCCTGCCGAGCGGCAGGGATTTCATAGATAACGTCAGTGGCCAACAATCCGGCATCACCGAAGGTTGGCAGAAGTCGATCAGCAGCAAGGCCATGCAGATAGACACCGAGGGTCGCCGCGTCCAGTACGGTAAGACCCTGGGCCAAAAGACTACCGATCAGCCCGGTTAAAACATCTCCCATGCCTCCACTGGCCAGCCCCGCGTGGCCGGTGCTATTAACATGAACCTGTCCATCCGGTGATGCAACCAGAGTTCGTGCTCCTTTAAGTACCAATACGACACGATAACGGACAGCAAAATCACGCGCTACGGTAAATCGATCGGCTTGAATCTCGGCAACCGTCAGTCCCGTCAGGCGCGCCATTTCACCCGGATGAGGAGTCAATATAGTTTGGCGTCCCGCTTGGATATCAAGGAGATGTGTGTGTCCACAGAGCGCGGTCAAACCATCGGCATCGATAACCATCGGCAAAGCCGAATCCTGCACCAGTCGACGGACCAGACCGATTGTCTCTTCACCGAGCCCAAGTCCAGGACCAATCGCCATCGCCTGTTTCCCTTCAGCCAGCGCCATCAGATCGTCAAAAGCCTGCCCGCTGGTCTCACCGTTGACATCGGGCATGGGGACGGTCATGACTTCGGCAAGCCGAGAAGCAATCGTCGGCTGGACACTCTGTGGACAAGCCAGAGTCACCAGACCAGCACCGCCACGCAAGCCAGATTCGGCAGCCATAACTGCAGCGCCACATTTCCCAGTAGAGCCAGCCACGACCAGGAGATGACCAAAGGTTCCTTTGTGGCCATCTTGATTACGTATCGGCAACAGCCGTCCAGCGTCTGCGGCGTCAATCAACAAACAGTCTGTAGAAACCTGCCAGGCAATCTGTCTTGGAACTCCGATATCCACGGTCACCAATTCGCCAACCAGACCGGCACCAGGGTAGCTGACCAGACCGACCTTGGCAAAAGCGAAAGAGACCGTCAAAAACGCATTGACAGCAGTTCCAAGAACCCGCCCGGTCGAAGCATCAATGCCGGAAGGGATGTCAACAGCAACGACCGGAGATGCTTGCTGATTAAGCCACTCTATGGCCTGCAGATGGAGACCATGTGCTGGCTTGGTGAGCCCGGTACCGAAGATGGCGTCAACCAATACCGTAAATTCACCAGCAGCGGCAAGAGCCGCCTGTAGAGCCTTATCATTCAAGACAAAGTCAACCTGACCTCCACAATTTTCCAAGACTGTCAGGTTTACTGCGGCATCGCCTTTGATAGCATCACGCTCTGCCAGAACCAGGGTGGTCACATCCCAACCCTTATTCAGCAAATGCCTGGCAATTACGTAACCATCACCACCATTGTTGCCCTTACCTGCCAGAACCAGTGCACAAGAGGAATCAGCCGTGGAGAAGCGCTGTATGATTTCTTCAGCGACACCACGACCGGCATTCTCCATCAACACGACCCCGGATATGCCGATTTCGTCGACAGTCCGACGATCAACTTCCTGCATTTGTGCAGCAGTCAAAATTTTCATAAACGTTCCAGAATCACTGTGGCAACGGCATAGTCGCCGTCATGACTATAAGACAAGTGTATCATCTCAACCTGCTTTGCGGCTGCAATTTCAGCGGCCCGACCTGAAAGCTGTAAATCAGGGCGGCCCAACTCATCGGGAACAACTTCCATATCTTGCCAGCTAATCCCCTCTCGTAAGCCGAGACCGAATGCTTTCAGACAAGACTCCTTGGCCGCGAAACGCGCCGCTAGATGTGGAGCCGGATCTTTTTTGGCAAAAGCATATTCGCGTTCACCATGGGTAAAAAGCCGCCCCAACAGGGCGGCCTTATTCTCGACAACAAATCTTCGGAAGCGCTCAATTCTGGCCAGGTCTGTTCCCATACCGACAATCGGCATACTCAACCCCCATGCACCAGATCAGCCATCTCCCGAACCGCTCGATCAAGCCCGACCAGCACAGCCCGAGAAATAATACTATGCCCAATGTTGTATTCCTCGACCCCGCCCAGTGCAAGAACCGGCTTAATATTCTGATAGTTGAGACCGTGCCCGGCATTCACACCCAGGCCGAGCTTTTTGCCGGCCTTGATCGCCTCTTCAATTTTCGTTAATTCAGAAATTTTGGCCTTGCCCTTGGCGTCACAGTAGGTCCCGGTGTGAATCTCAACATAATCGGCCTTAACCCTGACACTGGCCTTCAACTGCTCCAGGTCGGGGTCAACAAAGAGACTGACTGTGATACCTGCCTGGTGCAAAAGATCAATCTGCTTGGTCAACTTCTGCTTGTGTTTGACAACATCAAGCCCGCCCTCAGTGGTCAATTCCTGTCGTTTCTCCGGGACGAGAGTCACATAATCGGGTACCACCTTCATGGCGATTGCTACCATTTCATCAGTAGCAGCCATTTCGAGATTCAAGTGTGTCTGCACGGTACGCCGCAGCAGCATGACATCGCGATCCTGGATGTGCCTGCGATCTACACGAAGATGAACCGCAATGCCATCAGCACCAGCCAACTCCGCCATGGCCGCAGCAGTGACCGGGTCTGGTTCGGTACCACCCCTGGCCTGGCGAAGGGTTGCAATATGATCTACATTAACTCCCAGCTTGGACATACTCACTCTCCTGATCTCTTTTCGCCGATCAAATCTTTCACAAGCCGGGCAATTTCATTGGCCATAGCAGTTATCTCACTTTGATCCTGGCCCTCAAGCATAATCCTCATCAGTGGCTCTGTTCCAGAATAGCGGATCAAAACCCGACCACTATCACCCAATCGATTCTCAACATTTTTGATAACTTTGACAACCTCGGGTAGTTCCGTGATATTCCGTCGCTCACGGACCCGGACATTGACAAGGACCTGGGGCAGCGCTGTCATAACCGAGGCGAGCTCCGAAAGCGGTTTACCGCTTTGCTGCAGAATGGCCAGGATCTGCAACGCCGAAATCATACCGTCGCCAGTCGTATTGTGATCAAAGAATATCAAATGACCAGACTGCTCACCACCAAAGCGGTAACCGTTACGACGCATCTCTTCTACTACATAACGATCGCCAACATCAGTTTTAACCACCCGCCCGCCAGCCTGGCGCAAGGCGATATCGAGTCCCATATTCGACATCACAGTCCCGACTACAGTGTTTTGCGGTAGAGCGTCACGCTTGATCATATCGATAGCGCAAATCGCCATGATATGGTCACCATCAACCTCATTGCCGTGTTCATCGACAAAGATACAGCGATCCGCATCACCGTCCAGGGCGATTCCCAAGTCAGCGCCATGCTCACGAACCGCCGCAGAGATCACTTCGGGATGGGTAGAGCCACAACCGGCATTGATATTGGTGCCATCAGGCTTGACACCATAGGCAAACACCTCAGCACCCAGCTCTTCGAGAACGGCCGGAGCCACTCGGTAGGCAGCTCCGTGAGCACAGTCCAGAACAATTTTCAACCCGGTCAGATCCAGCTCTCTGGGGAAAGTATGCTTGAGAAAAACAATGTAGCGGCCGATAGCGTCATCAACACGAAAAGCCTTGCCAACATCATCGGCTGTAGGCCGCAGAGAATCTATCCGATCGGAGAAGATCAGGTCTTCAATCTTCAGTTCCAGTTCATCGGGCAGTTTGAAACCATCGCGGGCAAAAAACTTGATGCCATTGTCCTGATAGGGGTTGTGTGAAGCGGAGATCACCACACCAGCATCAGCGCGCATCGAAGCAGTGATAAAAGCAATTCCGGGCGTCGGTAACGGACCAACCAGCAAGACATCAACACCCATGGAACAGATACCAGCAGCCAGAGCATTTTCAATCATATAACCGGATAAGCGAGTATCTTTACCGATGACGATCCGACTGCGTCGATCGTTATGCTTGAAGACATAAGCCGCAGCACGCCCCAACTGCATAGCCATTTCTGTTGTTATCGGATGCATATTGGCAATCCCACGCACCCCGTCAGTACCAAAAAGTTGCTTGGCCATTATTCTGTTCCTTCCCCTCCTACATTGACAGCTTCAGTCGATTCTTCAGGTGGTAATTTGGGATCATAATTCGGGTCCGGCGGTGCAACATAATCCGGGTCAGGCTGCAGAACAACCTGTACTTCAACCGTTTTTGTTTCTTTCAAGTCAGTATAGTTGCCGATGTAACTGATTGCGACGACCTGGGAGAAGTTTTCCTGGACATGGGTCAAGTCTATGCCTTCGGTGACAACTTCGGAAACCCCTTTAAGCTCACTCTCTGCACCGGAAACGGCAATCTTCTCCGGAATAGTCTTGAATGATTTGACGATAAAACCAGGCGCCGGTTCACCGGTCAGGACGACACGAACCGGAACATCACGATCGCGAATCCGCTCCAGCTTGACGTCAACATAGGAGGGCGATATCCGGGTGATTTTCAAACCGCTGGGGATGTTCAAGCTCTCTTCAAGACGTTTAAACGATGTCACACCTGCCGAAAGTCCTTTCAGATCAATACCGAGGCTAATATCGCTAGGACTGATATTCACTTGCAGAGCACGTGGGCCACTGATCCTGATTGAAGCCGAAGTTGGCACTTCGTTGGCAATCATCAACTCTTTCGAGAGATTCTCATATTCCAGTGGCGCGACATGGGTAACTTCCATACGGCTTTCACCCATAACGAAGAACCAGAGGACGATAGCAAAGGCCAAAGAGATTAGTTTCAACAACCAGTTTTCAAAAACTTTTGAGATCATAGTCAGCTCTTCTTGCCACGTACTCGACGCGGTTCAAGCAGGCGTTTGAGAACTTTCTTCAAGGTTGTCGCTTCCAGTTCGCGAGTTATCTTCCCGCCGATTACCACGGAAACTTGCCCGGTCTCCTCAGAAACAACAATAACCACGGCATCGACCAGTTCAGTCAATCCGATTGCTGCACGATGACGAGTGCCAAAGCTTGGGTCGATAGCTGGATTCTGTGTCAACGGTAAGAAACAACCGGCTCGGGTGATCCTGCCCCGCTGAATAATAAGGGCGCCGTCATGAATGGGAGAGGCGTGATGAAAAATAGCCTGGAGCAGATTACTGGAGGGCTTGGCATCCAGTTCAGAACCGACCTCGAGAAAATCATTAATTCCGGTTTCACGTTCAATAACAATCAGCGCGCCCAGATTCTTTTGCGAGAGCGCAACACATCCCTTGCAGAGTTCATCAATAACACGGGTCTCTTCACGAAAAGAAAGATCGGCAAAAAACGGGTTACGCCCGACATGAATCAGGGCACGACGGATATCGTGTTGAAACAGGACAATGATCACGAGGATGATCGAAGAAAGGAAGTTGTCGAGAATCCAGTTGAGGGTATAGAGACCGCCAATCTGTGAGGCCACATAGACAATCAGAAGGACTGCCATACCGACCAGCATCTGTACTGCCCGCGTACCTTTAATGAGCAGGATGATCCGATAAATAATGAAGGCGACGAGCAGGATGTCGAGTAGATCCAGAAACCACCGGAAATTTGTCAGCATCTCGAACATCCAGAACATCCCCAATAAGAAAAGTCAGGTCAGTGAGTAGGCCAATCGGATCCGCAACAAACGGCTTGGGCCATCAAGGCCGTTTGATGTGCAGCAGCAACATCATGAACCCGAAAGAGACGAGCTCCTCCGGCGTAACCAAGTGCAATCGTTGCCAGGGTTCCGGCAAGTCGATCACCAGGGTCTTCCTGAGTCAGAACGCGGCCGATGAAACTCTTCCGCGACGTACCCAACATAATTGGTCGATTCAGCTCAGTCAGGGCAGCTGTCCGGCGCAGCAGCTCAAGGTTACCAGTCACATTCTTACCAAAACCTATACCTGGATCGATGGCGATTCTGTCACTTGGGATTCCAGCTGCCTCGGCACGCTCAATACTCCGGCCAAGAGCCGCAACAACTTCCTCAACAACATCAGCGTAATCTGTGTCCAGCTGCATGGATTCAGGGTTACCACGGGTATGCATCACGAACAGGCCCGCACCTGATTTGGCGACAACGTCGGCCATTAGTGGATCAAACATCAGGCCACTGATATCGTTAACAAACTCAACTCCGGCTGCAACGGCCGCAGATGCGACAGCACTCTTCGTGGTATCTATGGAAAGAGGCAGCGCAAGTTCACGATGCAGGGCCTCAATGACCGGGATGACCCGTTCCAGTTCCTCTTCTACAGTGACCGAAGGTGCTCCAGGCCGAGTACTTTCACCACCAACATCAATCAGTGCAGCGCCTTCTCGTGCCATGCGCTGTCCCTGTTCAAGCGCTAAAGCAACGTCACAGAAACAACCACCGTCGGAGAATGAGTCAGGCGTGACATTCAGGATACCAACGAGACACGGAACCTTCAGATCTATTCGAACTGTTCGACCTGCCAGATACTCCGGCTGTAGGCCAGAATATACTTCGAGCCCTTTGATTATTCCTCCCCGTCAGAAGGTTCTACAGGAGTCGCTTCATCATCAACAACGCCAGACTCTTCTGAATCCACATCTTCAGACGTTGTTTCCTCAGGTTCTGTTTCTTCAGGCCCTGTTTCTTCAGATTGTGCTTCCTCAGGCCCAAAAATCATTTCTCTAATTTCACTGCCGTCCATAGTTTCTCGTTCAAGCAAAGCCTCGGAAACTTCGATCAGAGCATCTTTGTGCTCGGCAAGAATTTCGCGCGTAAGCCCATGGTTTTCTTCTACAATCCGCATAATCTCATCATCGATGGTCATCGCTGTTGCTTCGCTGTAATTCTTGACATGACCAAAATCACGACCGAGAAAGACCTCACCCTCTTTTTCACCGAAAGCCAAAGGTCCAAGCTTATCGCTCATACCCCACTCACAGACCATTTTGCGAGCAATCATGGTAACCCGCTCCAAATCGTTGGAAGCACCGCTGGTGATACTTTCGAAGATCAATTCCTCAGCGACTCTGCCACCGAGAAGGCAGCGTATCTTGACATTCAAACCGGTCTTGGTTTCGTTGTACTTCTCCTCCGCAGGCAAATACATAGTGACGCCCATAGCTCGGCCACGCGGGATAATCGAGACTTTGTGGACCGGGTCGGCACCCGGAGTATACATTGACACCAGAGCGTGCCCGGCCTCGTGGTAGGCAGTCACTTTCTTTTCTTCTTCGGTGATCACCATGGAACGGCGCTCAGCACCCATCATGACCTTATCTTTGGCACTCTCAAGGTCTTGGCGGTTGACTTCATTCTTATTGGCACGGGCTGCCAGAAGGGCCGCCTCATTAACCAGGTTTTCCAGATCCGCCCCCGAGAAGCCGGGTGTACCTTTGGCAATAACCTGAAGATCAACATCCTTGCCCAAAGGAACCTTGCGAGCATGCACTTGAAGAATCTTGGTCCGGCCACGGATATCAGGAAGTGGCACAACCACCTGGCGGTCGAAACGCCCGGGACGTAGCAGCGCCGGGATCAAGCACATCAGGACGGTTGGTCGCAGCAATCAGGATGACACCTTCATTCGACTCAAAGCCATCCATTTCAACCAGCAACTGATTGAGAGTCTGTTCGCGTTCATCATGGCCACCGCCCATGCCAGCACCGCGATGACGGCCAACAGCATCGATTTCGTCAATAAAGATAATGCAGGGGGCATTCTTCTTGCCCTGCACAAAGAGATCACGGACACGACTGGCGCCAACACCAACGAACATTTCGACAAAGTCAGAACCGGAGATGGAGAAAAACGGCACACCAGCCTCACCAGCGATCGCCCGGCCCCAGTAAGGTTTTACCGGTTCCCGGAGCGCCGACCAGCAGCACACCTTTTGGAATACGCCCCACCCGAGTCGAGAGAATTTTTTCGGGTCTTTCAGGAAGGAGACAACTTCTTCAAGTTCATCCTTGGCTTCGTCGATTCCGGCCACATCATTGAAGGTAATCTTGGCCGAGGACTCGTTGAGCAGTTTAGCACGGCTCTTACCAAAGCTCATCGCTTTGCCGCCACCAGACTGCATCTGCCGCATAAAGAAAATCCAGACAGCAATCAGCAGCAGAATTGGCCCCCAGGAAACCAGCATGGTCATCCAGAAACTATTGGTTTCATCAGGCTCCGCCACAATCGTGACGTCTTGTCCACGCAGAGTATTAATCAGGTCTGGATCATTAGGAGCATAGGTTTTAAAAGCCGAACCATCATTATATGTTCCTTCGATATTAGAGCCCTGAATCTTGACGTCAACAACCTCACCTTCTTCTAAAGCGGCTAAAAAGGTTGTATACGGCACAGGCTTGAGATCACGACTCTGCTGGGTCATCATATTGAACAACATGATCATCACCAAAGAGATGACCAGCCAGAGCGCTAAATTCTTATAAAACTGATTCACAAATACCCCCTGAGACTAAAAACACTTGAAAAATACGGTGTTTGGCGTTGTAAAAACACTGAAAACTCTACCATAACGGCCCCCTGATCACAAGCCGATTATGGCACACATTTAAGGTTTGATAACGATTCGCAGAACCGACTCACCGTCCTTGGGTCGTCGCCCTTCTGACCGGCGTATACCAACCACCCAGAGGACTTCATCGTCTTTAAGAACCACCAAAGTCTTTTGGCGTTCTTCCTTAGTCAGCTTGAGATCGACAAAGAGGTCCTGGAGCTTTTTCGTTCCACTCATACCGGAGGGCCGAAGTCGATCACCCGGTTGGTAGTGTCGTAATTGTAGAGGAAAAGGCACAGATGCTGCGGCAAACTCAACCGTCTCAGTGCCCTCGCCAAAAGTTTGTTCATCCAATAACAAGTGAAGTTGCCGCCCGTCTGGCATAGAATAACAGCCAGGCTTACTCAAAACAGTTTCAAAATACGCGTCGATTTCTGGCTTCTGTTTACTGAATAAAAGCTTCTCGTAACGACGGGCAACCCAGACACCGGGCAGATCCAGCTCACCTTGCGGCGCATCAGCCCGAGCCAGTTTCAAAATGTCGGCAACGTGAATTGCCGTCACGCCACGAAGATCACCACGAACCTGTTGCAAAACAGCTCTGATCATGCGACCAATCAGTGCCGGTGCCAGTTCAAGCAGCAACGATCTCTCCAGAGTATAACGACCCTCTAGCCATTTGCCACACCTGGCCACCTCTTGAGCAACCAGCGTGACCCAGAAATCATCATCCTGTCGCATTAAGTCACAAAGGCCAGCAAGCTGACCACGGATATTCGGATTGTAACTTTCAAGAAGCGGCAAAAGGTTATGACGGACTCGATTGCGCGTGAACGCCTGGTCAAGGTTACTCTCATCCTCCCGCCAGGCAATTTCATTTTCTTGCAGGTAGGTCAGAAGCTCGTCGTGATGAAATGACAGTAAGGGCCTCACTACTGGCTGATTGACCAGACGCATGCCCGCCAGACCGGCCGGTCCGCTACCACGCAGCAGTCGCATCAGAAAAGTTTCAGCTTGATCATCAGCATGGTGCCCAAGGGCAATCAACTGACAATGACAATTTTGTGCTACATTTTCCAGGAAATCCCGGCGAATGTCTCTGGCCACCTCTTCGAGATTACCTTTTCGTTGTTTGGTAACGCCTGCCACATCCCGTCGCTCAACCACCAGAGGAATCCCAAGATCGGCGCATAACTGTTCGACAAATCTGGCATCAGCATAACTCGTATCACGCAAAGCATGATCGAGATGAGCTGCTTGCAGCTGTAGCTCCATACTGTCGGCCACTTGATGTAACAGAGAGAGAAGTGCAACAGAGTCAGCACCACCGGAGACGGCAACCAGAACACGACTGCCGACTGGAATACAACCGGTCTGCATCAAGAGCTTGTGAAATTGGTTCAACAGGGACATCAGCAAAAGCCTGAAAGGACAAAACCCTCTTCCTGAGCTGGAAGAGGGTTTTGTCAGTGTGGTGGCGGTGCAGAGATTCGAACTCCGGACACTGCGGATATGAGCCGCATGCTCTAACCAACTGAGCTACACCGCCGAAAACCAGCAAGCCGCCTCACTGACGGCCATTTATTTATTGGTAGCGGGGGGAGGATTTGAACCTCCGACCTTCGGGTTATGAGCCCGACGTGCTACCTGACTGCTCCACCCCGCAACAAGGATTTGGAATCTACCCGCACACCTTACCCTATGTCAAGAAAAAACGACCCATTTAGCGCCGCCTGACAAGGGCCGACAACCGCTCTTTTTCCCTGAGCAAGTCTGCCGCTTGATCGGCTTTTTCCCGACTGCCGTAGGGTCCGGTCAAAACCCGGTACCAGACACCTTTGTCACCAAGGTCTGCTGACTCAACAAAGGTTGTTAAATTATAGGTTTTGAGACGAATAGCCAGTTTTCTGGCATCCTCACTGGTGCGAAAAGAAGCAACTTGTACCACAAAGGCACCATCAGATGAAGCCGTTGGTGCAGTCACCGGTTTCTGGCGCGGCGCAGAAGACAATTCGGCAGGCTTGATGACAGTTTTCTTCTTTACTGCTGTTATCGTCTTCTGCTGCTCTGGTGGCAGGTTGATCCCGCTGCCCAGTGGAGCCTGGCGGCCCTTGGGGAAGGCTGTCATAAAATGTCAGTTTCTGTGGTGAAGTCTCCGCTGGTGGCGGTGGTACAGGCCTGGTCACCATAGGCAATTTCGGTATTCTGCATCAGCAGAGAGCCCTGGCAATGAGCGACCACTCTGACCGAAAAGGACACCAAGAAAAAAGCTGACGCCTGCCACAGAAAAAATTAAGACAACGATAAGAACGACCTGCTTACGCTCTAGCCGTCGTTGCGACCGTGTCACCACCCCTTGCATCATAATTCCTGCCTCCTGCAATTTGCGGTCACATCCGTTCCGGAGCATCAACCCCAAGCAGGTTCAATGCGTTGGCAAGGACAGTGCGAACACCCTCGACCAAATAAAGTCGTGCCTGAGCCGTTCCTGAATCCTCAACCAGAACACGCTGTCGGTTGTAGTAACTGTGGAACTGGGCAGCAAGCTCCTGCAGGTAATAGACAACCCGGTGAGGCTCGCAATGCTGTGCGGCACCGACCACCATTTCAGGGTAACGCGCCAGCTGTTTTGCCAACAGTGAGTTCTTCAGGCAGAGTCAGGCTGGAAAGATCGACAGCACGACATTCAGGCAAGGCAACGCCCTGCTCTTCAGCATTACGCTTAATACTGCAGACACGTGCATGAGCATACTGGACATAATAAACCGGGTTATCACTGCTTTGACGCTTGGCCAACTCCAGATCGAAATCAAGCTGACTATCGGACCGGCGCATCAGGAAATAGAACCGACAGGCATCACGACCGACCTCGTCAACCACCTCGCTTAGAGTGATAAAATTTCCGGAGCGCTTTACCCATCGTGTATGGCTTGCCATCACGAAGCAGATTGACCATTTGGATCAACAGCACATCGAGGTCCTCCGGTGGATGACCGAGACCAGCGACAACAGCTTTCATGCGTGGCACGTAGCCGTGGTGATCAGCTCCCCAGACATCGATCACTCTTTCGAAACCACGGTCGAACTTCTCCATGTGATAGGCGACATCTGAAGCAAAGTAGGTCGGACTACCGTCAGATTTGATCAGCACCCGGTCCTTGTCATCACCATAATCGGTGGTGCGCAACCAAAGTGCGCCGTCCTGCTCGTAGGAAAGGCCTTTGTCGGCAAGCTTAGCAAGCTCAGTATCGACCATGTCGCGGTCGTAAAGGCTCTGCTCGCTGAACCAGTTATCGAAGTTAATACCGAAGTCTTTGAGGTCTGCTGCGATCCAGTCGAGGATCTTGCTCACACCAAAAGCTGTGCAACGCTTAATGGCTTCAGCTTCACCAAGTTCCGTGACAGTGGGATCTTCTTCACATAGCTTTGCAGCCAGATCACGGATATACTCACCCTGATAACCATCTTCAGGAAAGACCACCGTCTCACCGCCCTGCTCACGCATACGCAGCCAAATGGAACGACCGAGAATCGCCACTTGGTTGCCAGCATCATTGACGTAGTATTCACGTTGTACATCAAAGCCAGTGGCTTGCAGGATTGAAGCGACAGCATCACCGACAACGGCCCCCCGACCATGACCGATATGCAAAGGTCCGGTAGGATTGGCACTGACAAACTCGACCTGGACCTTGCGGCCCTGACCAACCTGCGAGAGACCGTACTTCTCGCCCTTGGTTATTATGTCATCAAGAACTTCATACCAGCAGGTCGGCGCCAAAGTGAAATTAATGAACCCTGGACCAGCAATCTCCACTTTACTGAGGAAATCACTATCTCCAAGCTCCGCAACCAACGCTTCGGCGATCTGCCGTGGAGACTTCTTCTCGGATCGAGCCATGGTCATCGCCAGATTAGAGGAAAAAGCACCATGGTCCGGATTTCCAGGAACTTCGATCTGCACCTCCGGTATAACTGCCGAGTGCAGGGTATTTTTATCAAAACAGACTTGCAGAGCACTGCTGATCTGCCGCCGTAAACGGTCCTTCATAAGTGAGTTAATCCTTTTCTACAACTATAGTGTTTTTCTGTTCATTTAACTTTGCGTAGCGTAAGCCCTCAGGCAATCATTACAGGGTTGAAAAGCAGTGTATGTTAGCGTTGCCCAAGTGGAGTGTCAAGCATTCACGAAGGTGAAAAAATTACTGGAATTAATTGATAGAATTATGACTTGAGCGAACACAATAAAGGCCCATTCCACACAAGTGAAAGGGGCCTGATACCTCGATCAGTCCACAAACAGACTATTTTTCAATCAGCAAACTGGAAGACCAGTTCATCATCACGAACCATTCCTAGTTCAGTGCGTGCGATCCTTTCGATGTAACGATGATCACTTTTCAATGCTGCAATCTCGACTCGCAGCTTATTATTCTGAGTTTCAACTTCAGTAAGCTCCTGCTCCAAAGTGGCCTTCTGACCGGAAAGATTCAGCATGTGCAGAATCCCCCGCTCACCAAAGAAAGCAAAGCCTAGCATAAGCACAACCAATGCCAGTGGCCAGAGATTAAGTCGCCCTCCAACAGGGCGTGAAGCTTGAACAGGGTTTCCCGCCATAACTAACCCTTACGCAAAAAATCTACTGGTTCACAAAAATAAACCCATTAACACTGAGATTGTTCCATCAAATCACATTAAAAATCAAGGTTTTTCGCAAGTATGTTCACTCACACTCTTGACATCTTATTTTATAAGCGTGAAACCCAATCCGGGCGAATGATAAAAGGCCTGCCGAATGGCAGGCCTTTTGTAACAGATCAATCAACCGTCAGCCGCTCTTTAAACTTGGCTAGCTTTACTTGTCCGACCCCTTTAACTTCGGTCAGTTGATCTACACTTCTGAACGGTCCGTGCTCAGTCCGATAAAGCACAATTCGTTCAGACAACGCCGGCCCGACCCCGGCAGTGCCTGTAATTCTTCAGCGGTCGCCTGGTTGAGATGAATGGTTTCAATCGCTGAGATTGCAGCAGGATTTTCAGCAGCAAACACAGAAATCGGTAACAGACAGGTCACACTCACAGCAACCAACAGGGCCATCATTAACAGATAACGCTTCATTACATTTCCCTCCATAATTAAACAACAAAAGAACCCAATGTAGGCATTAAATCCTGCAATCCCTCCTGAAAAGCACCTCCCCTCCGGATCAGTATCGCCGCCCAACCTGGCTCACTATGAACCACATCGGATGATTGGCAAAGTCAGGTGAAGATATCAAACTTTTCACCTTTGTCAATTTTATTAATTTTCCCAAATCCCAACCAGCCGGTTAAAAGCCACCACCGAAGCCCTGGCCCATGCCTAGGCCGGAAAGGACAAAAGAGAGCATAATCTCTTTATCATCCTTTTCGAACTCTCGGTAACGATTGCGGTAGGTCATAAAAATACTCCAGCATTTTGAACGATACTCAAGCCCAACAACCTTTTCCAGGGCACGGTTGTCACGGAAATCGTAGCGCTCTTCAAGACTGGCATAAACCGGTTTCAGAATAGGTGTATCTACCTTAACCTTGACATAATCAGTGGCAAGACCGGAGAGATCTAAATCCTTGTAGGAATAGTCAATTCTCAAGGCGTTACCTCGATCGTCCCTTACGGACGCACCAACGCTCAGAGTTCGAAAATGTGCGTCGGCATAAACAGGGATCCGGCTATCAAGGTCCATAGAGATATTCGGTGTCGGGCGAAGAGCCAACTCAACCCGCACATCAGAGAAAGGCTGATCCTCACCTGAGCGGTTGTTTCTTTCTTCATCAATATCGTAGCTCTGGGATAGACGCAGGTTCAGGATCTCACGGTAAACACTCGAACCATCTGCGGCCTCACTGCGGGCAACCAGGCGATTGACCAAGGCATAAGCAATATCATTCTGACGTTCAATTCGGTCTTTGAGATCAAACAATGGCAGATCATCCTGGGATTCATCCGGCACATAGGTGTAGGTTGCTTTCGGCTCAACACTGTGCTGAATACGATCCATTCCCCAGTGGTTGATATCGAAGCTCTTCACCAGTCTGGTTGCGAGAGACAAAGAGAATTCAGGGACAAACTTCTCGTCATCGCCATTGTTGGTATTATAAAGTCGTTCATAGACAGCGACTGCAGGAGCAATTTCAAGCCATGAACCAGGTTTGAATACTGCTGCTAATGAAGGTTTTAAGAAAAGTCGCTCGCCATCTTCACCTTTATCACGCCAGAAACTCGTCGCATAACTCTCCAAGCCAGCATAAAAAGGCGTATCACCGAGGCGGTAACGGGCCAAACTAAGCCCCACTTCGGGGAGTCGCTGTAAAGTCCTGTCGTTGTTAGTTTCGAGATCCTTGGTGTAACGCGCATAACCAACCAGATTGAGCTTCTGCCAATGACGCATTAACATCAGCGACGAAACTGTTTTGTCCTGGCTATATTCTTCAACTGTCTCACCAAACTCTTCAAAAAAAAGTTTATCCTCAGTGTACTCAATCTCGGCCGTCAAACGCCATTGGCCAGGCAACTTGCCACGATGTTCCCACTTCAGGTAAAAAAGATCGGGGATATCTTTATCCTCTTCAGGCCTTTTTGGGTTCGGGGTCTCTCCTAATCCGGTGACATGATAATAAAGCGCCTTGCCATTGTTCTGTTTTGCCAGGGCATAACGGTATTCAAGCCCCTTGCCGAGACCAATCTCAGAAAGATAATCAAGCGAGATCGTAGCGTCCATATTGCGATCAATAACTTGATACCAGGCCAGAGATGCCCGCGTCCCTTTGTTATTCGAGTAGCCAAACGAAGGCGTCAGGAACCCAGATTCTCGCTCTGTCCTTACCGGAAAGCTCAGGTAAGGCGTATAGAGGACCGGAACATCATTGACATGGAACCAGACATTCTTGGAACGGGCATAACCACCCAGGGTAACCTTAACTTCACTGGCAGAGAATTTCCAGTCAGGAATTTCACCATCACAAGTGGTGTAGCTACCTTGTTTAACGAAATACTCTGTCGCACTATGCTTTTCAATCTGTTCACCAATCAAATGGAAGTTGCCCTCGCGGACGAAGACCAGACCATCACGAATCTGGCCCTGGCCAGTGGCCATATTGTACTGCAGGCGTTCGCCAGAGATCTCTGCTTCAACATCATTGAGGAAGACGGAACCTTGAGCGACAACATCCTGAGTCGAAGACTGCCAAAGTAACTCATCCGACTTCAATTCGACTCCAGTCTGGCGGAGGATGACATCACCCTTCGCCTCGTAGCTATCTTCCTCTGCATTGTACTCAAGGTAATCAGCAACCAATGAGACTTGTTTCTTTTGGTCAGCTTTTGGTGAAGGGTCTGTGGGTGAGGATACCCCCCTTTCCTTTCCAGCACTAAGCTCAGGCAATTCCTCTGCGACATCAAGATGCTGTGCAGGAGCATGTTCTTCTTGTTGTGTCATTTGGGGCTCAGGGGACACTGGACCTTGGTCTGTGTCTGTGTCTGACACAATCACGGGAGCATCTGCGGGTGAGGAAAGTTCAGGGAGTGCCGGAGTTGTCTGCCGAAACCCAGGAGTAACAAAGCTGCTGGCTCCGAGTTTTGCCAGAAGAGTTCTGCCAGCGGGGCTTTCGTGTATTGTCAAAAAAGCCGCTCTTATTTGCTGACGTAAGATGTCATTCATCCCTCGGCGGGCAACGACAGCGCCAGACAAGGTGCCAGAAGTATGCTCGAGATGTCTGACCAGAAGAGAAAACTGACCTGCCGACATTTCATCGAGAAAATCTTCGCTGAACCAGGCAATATCAACTTCACGGAAACGGGTCAACCATAGATACAGCTGGTCTTCGGTAGCAAAACTGCGGATTTTTACCGGAATGGAGAGTTGGCTTTCCAGAATGCGGCTAAGCTCTTGCCCCTCTTCGGAAGAGGGGACCGGTCCACTCCCGTCAATGGCAACACCGAGGGTGATCCCAGCCTGAGCAACCGCAGTCGTGAGCAGAGGTCCAAGAAGGAGTAGAGCAACGATAAACAATGTAAAGGGCATTGCCCCTGAAGTCAGACTTCGCATGACCTTATCCGTCATTGAGAACCTAAGGTTAGTTCGTCGTTTCAAGTTCAGAGGACAAGCCCCCCTCCAGCACCCATTGTCGTAGCTGCGCAACCAGATAAAGAGAACCGCAGACCACAACCGGTTCGTTTGGTTTGGCTTCTTTAAGGGCGTCGGCTAAACCATCAGCGGCAGCAACATATTCAGAAGTCGGCAGAGTTTGACTCCTGGCCCAGGCAACGACTTCTTTGGTCGGAACAGACTGTCCATAGGGAACCGGGACAGCATATATTGCAGCGGCGTATTTTACCAGTGGCGAGAGGACCTCTGCCGGGTCACGCTCGCCACTCAAGCCTGTAACCAGATGAATCCGCGCCACCTTTTGTTCTGTAAGATAATTGGCTAAACAAGTGATTCCTGCTTGATTATGAGCCACATCCAACAGAATCTGTCGAGAGTTCCTCAACCATTCCAGGCGCCCCGGCCAAGTCACTGTTCTGCCAGCCTTGCGTATGGCGACATCGGTGATTGCAACACCCTGTTCACGCAGTTGCAAGGCACCGGCAACAGCCTGGGCAAAGTTATCAAGCTGATGGACACCGGCCAAAACACAACTCAAGTCAGCAAGATGACTATCGCCAACCTTAACCAACAGATGGTCATGATTGCCCTGCCAGCAATAATCGCGACCGGCGAGATGTACCGGGGCGTGCCGCTCAGTAGCTGCCGCCAGAATCACATCAAGCGCTTCCCGGCTCTGTTTACCAACCACGACCGGAACTCCAGACTTTATGATACCAGCCTTTTCAGCGGCAATTGCAGAGGGGCTGTTGCCTAAATGTTCACTGTGATCCAGACTGATCGGAGTAATCAAGCAAAGCTGAGGTTCGACAATATTGGTGGCATCGAGCCGGCCGCCAAGGCCGGTCTCAACAACCGCAATATCAACCTGACATTCCTTGAACGCCAGAAAAGCCATCGCCGTCGTCGCTTCAAAAAAAGTCACCGGGAGATCCCCCGCGACCTGACGTATTTCCTCGGCAAGAGCTGCTATTTTATGACGAGTGATTGGCACACCATCAATGCGGATCCGCTCAGTGAAACAGTGTAGATGGGGTGATGTGTAAAGCCCTACTCGCAATCCAGAGTGTTTGAGTATTTCGGCCAGCAAGACGCTGACTGAGCCCTTGCCATTGGTTCCGGCGATATGAATGCAGGGTAAATGCCCTGAAAGGATCGGTAAGCGACCCTTCAGAGCCTGCATATTTTCCAAGCCAAGCTTGACGCCAAAGCGTTGCAACCCGTAGAGATAATCGAGACTCGCTGAGAAGTCCACCGACTACTGCTTGGTAAAGATACGCAGAGCCTGCGACAGTTTTCCCTTCATCTCCTGACGAGAAACAATCATATCAACCATGCCATGTTCCAGAAGGAACTCCGAACGCTGGAAACCTTCCGGGAGCTGCTGACGGATGGTTTGCTCGATAACCCGGGGGCCAGCAAAGCCTATCAGAGCTTTCGGCTCGGCAATGTTGAGATCGCCAAGCATGGCAAAGCTGGCAGTGACACCACCTGTGGTCGGATCTGTCAGTACCGAGATGAAAGGTATCCCGGCTTTTTTCAGCTTGGCGAGGGCAGCACTGCTTTTGGCCATCTGCATCAAAGAAAGGATACTCTCCTGCATACGCGCACCACCTGAAGATGAAAAGATCATAACTGGCGCTTTTTTCTCCAGACCCAGTTCGATTGCCCGCGTCACCTTTTCACCGACAACCGAACCCATGCTGCCGCCAAGGAAACCAAAATCAAATACAGCAACGACAACTTCCTGATCATTCATCATTCCGGAACCGGTAATAATCGCATCGCCCGCGCCGTTCTTCTTAACAGCGGCCTTGATCCGGTCGCTATATTTTTTAGAGTCCTTGAACTTCAAAAAATCCACCGAGGACATCTCGGCATCAGTTTCGACAAAGGTCCCCTCGTCAATAACCAGAGTGATCCTTTCGCGAGCGCTGATGCGGAAATGATAATCGCATTTCGGACAGACGTTCAAATTGCGCTCGATCTCTTTGGAGTAAATAATCTCCTCGCAATTCTTGCACTTCGTCCAGAGCCCTTCCGGCATTTGTACTTTTTTACTTTCCACTTGCGCAATCGGCGCTTTTGATTTTTTAAACCAGGCCATTTTTTACCTCGCAATTCAGACAGTTCCAGTGTTTAAAGAGGAACCGTTAGGTGCCGTTCTATATCCGACAGTGCTTCTGACAGAATACCAGCTTCACACTGATCTATTCAAGAAATAGGGCTCATATTAAATATTTTGACTGCTGCGTCCAGTTTGTCCAGTTGGGCAAGATTCTTAGTCAGCAAAATCAGATCGCCGCTTTAAATTGTCTGGCAAAGTTTCGAACCTCGTCCAGCAGGTGCGGCGAATCGCTGAATTCAGCAATCAGCTTGACCAGGGCGCTGCCGACAACAACTGCATCGGCAACCTGGGCAACAGCTCCGGCATCTTCAGGCGTGGAAATGCCAAAACCGACTGCTACGGGAACCGAACTTAATTCTTTTAGCTCCTTGACGGAGGTAGCGATTGATGCTGCATCCACCTTTTGGCTGCCAGTCACACCAGTCATTGAAACATAGTAGAGGAATCCTTCACCATCAGCTGCCAACCGGGCGCTGCGTTCCTTGCCTGTGGTCGGCGCAAGCAGTGTAATCAAGTCGATCCCGGACTCTTTAAGGAACGGATGCAACTCATTGGTTTCTTCTGGAGGCAGATCAACCAGTAACAAACCATCGACGCCAGCGGTAGCGGCATCAAGAGCGAACTGTTCGGGGCCATAATTGAAGATAGGGTTGTAATAGCCCATTAAGACAATCGGCACATTACTATGTTGTCGAACCCTCGCAACCATATCAAGCACGCCGCGCAGCGTCGTCCCGGACTCCAGAGCTCTTTCTGATGCAAGTTGTATTGTCGGTCCATCAGCCATTGGATCAGAAAAGGGGAAACCTAGTTCGATCAGATCGACGCCAGATTCAACAAGTGTATGAACGATCTGTTCACTGGTCCCCAGATCCGGATCACCCGCAGTAATAAAAGTAATAAGGGCTTTTTCACCACGCGCTTTTAGCGCATTCAATGTAGAGGTAATATTTGACATAAATAAAAAGCTTTCCGAAAACGTTAATTTTATCGGATTGGACCGACCAACATCAACCGTTTTTTCACTTCAACAACAATTTGACCTGTTCAAGCAGGTCAAGAAACATTGTGTCGTGCATCCGACCGGTTTGAACATTGTACCGACTGGTGTGGTAACAATCGATCAACCAGACTCCATTGGGCAGCAAAAAGCTATTGCCATGGCCGAAAGGAACATCCGCCATCCGCTTGATCAGCCCTTGAGACTGAAAGAGTTTCAAGAGGCTGGTATGCGCCCCATGCCCCAGAGCAATAATGACCTGTAGATTCTTCAAAACCTGCAGTTCTGTCTCAAGATACGGCCGACATGCAGTAAATTCATCCGCATTCGGACGATTCTCCGGGGGTAAGCACTTGACCGCATTGGTGATATAGAGGTCGTGCAGCTCCAGGCCATCATCAGCAGAGATAACTTCTGGCTGATTGGAGAGCCCGGACTGATGCAGCAAAGGATACATAAAGTCGCCAGCTCCATCCCCGGTAAAGGGACGACCAGTTCGATTTGCACCATGGGCACCGGGAGCCAGGCCGACCAGGCAGATACGCGCCTGCAAATCGCCGAAACCGTTCACCGGACCATTGTGATAATCAACGCGCAAGCGCCCTTTAGCCGGTGCAAGTTGGGCCATAAATGCCACAAGTCGCGCACAATGGACACAGCGATCCAGACCATCCAGGCGAAAACTGGTCATCCTATCTCACCTCTTATGACTCGGTTTGCCACCAGAACGCCGTCCCCGCGGCGGGTGTGATTTCCCCCCACCACCCCTTTTGTCATGCACATGGGTCTTTTTGTGCGGCACACCACGCTTGTAATCGTGGCAGAGATCTTCGTCCTGAGGAACGGTACTCGGAATTTTCTGGCCGATATACTCTTCAATGTCGGGGAGAAAATAGGCCAAGTCCTCATCGGCAAAGCTGATCGCTTTCCCGCCTGCTCCGGCCCGGGCCGTTCTGCCGATGCGGTGAACATAGTCCTCTGCATCTTGCGGCAGGTCATAGTTGATCACGTGTGTTACGCCATCGATATGCAGACCACGCGATGCGACATCAGTGGCCACCAGAAAGTTCAATTTGCCATTCTTGAAATCATCGAGAATGCGCATACGTTTTTTCTGAGGAATATCGCCGGACAGAACGGCCACCTTGAAGCTATTCTGTTGCAACCGTCCGGAAAGGTGCTCCCCTTCCCGCTTGGTATTGACAAAAACCAGGACTCTGACTTCCTCAGGTTCCTTCTTGAGCAATCCGAGCAACAAGGGAAATTTCTCCCGCCGTGAGACATGATAAACAATCTGTTCAACACGTTCGGCCGTCACCTGCTCAGGTTCAATGCGAACCTTTTCGGCAATGTTCATAAACTCATAGGCGAGTTCCATGACACGTTGTGACAAGGTGGCCGAGAAAAGCATCGTCTGACGTTTTTCAAAAGGCGGCAGTTTGCGCAAGATAAAACGCAGATCACGGATAAAGCCCATATCAAACATCCGGTCAGCCTCATCGATAACCAGAGATTCAACATATTTCAGAGTGAAAACATTCTGCTTGGCATAATCAATCAGACGACCGGGGGTAGCGACGATGATATCGACACCATCCTGCAAAGCCTTTCGCTGTTTTTCATAATCAACACCACCAAAAATGGCCTGGACCTTAAAGGGACAGTGGGCCCCCAGGCCATTGGCATCGGCACAAATCTGTACCACCAGTTCTCGGGTCGGTGCGAGTATCAGAGCTCGCGGACCGTGTTTTGATGCTGACGTATTTTTCTGCAACCGGGTAAAAAGAGCAATCAAAAAAGCCGCTGTCTTACCGGTACCGGTCTGGGCTTGAGCAGCAACATCACGCCCCTGCAGTGCCAAAGGAATTGACTCTTCCTGGACTGGTGTCAGGTCAACAAAGCCAACCTGTTCAATACCTCGCATGAGCTCCGAAGGGAGATCTAGTTCCGTGAATTTCATAAAGTATACTGCGATCGGCACAATCTCAGGCAAGAAGAGCTTATTCCCTTCTCATCCCTCGTCCTGCGTCCCGCGTCCTAGGTTCTGATTTTAAAGTTCTACACCCATTGCTTCAGCAACAGTGTGAATGTCCTTGTCTCCGCGACCGGAAAGGCAAACGAGGATGACTTGCTCTGGGGATAGTTCCGGAGCAAGCTTGAGAAGATGAGCAATTGCATGAGCACTTTCCAGTGCCGGGATAATTCCTTCCATTTCCGTCAACATCCGGAAAGCCGCCAAAGCCTCATCATCGGTGACCGAAACATATTCGGCACGACCCAGGTCGTTGAGTAGAGCATGTTCAGGGCCAACGCCAGGATAATCAAGACCTGCAGAGATCGAGTGAGCGTGTTGAATCTGGCCATCATCGTCCTGCAGGAGATAGGTCTTGTTGCCGTGTAAGACACCGACCCGGCCAGCTGAGATGCTGGCTGCGTGTTTATCGGTTTGCACACCGAGACCGGCCGCCTCAACCCCGATCAGACGCACCGTGGAGTCGTCAATAAATGGGTAAAAAAGGCCCATGGCATTTGACCCACCACCGATACAAGCCACAGCCGCGTCGGGCAGACGTCCCTCTACATCGAGAATCTGTGCTTTGGCCTCACGACCGATAACAGACTGGAAATCTCGAACCATCTGCGGATACGGATGCGGCCCGGCCACTGTGCCAATCACGTAAAAGGTGTCACGCACATGGGTCACCCAGTAACGCATGGCTTCGTTCATGGCGTCTTTGAGCGTGGCGGTACCGCTGGTCACTTCGTGGACGCGAGCACCAAGGAGCTTCATGCGAAAAACATTGAGAGACTGGCGTCTGATATCTTCAGTACCCATGAAAACATCACATTCCAGGCCAAAGAGAGCAGCAACTGTCGCAGTCGCAACTCCATGTTGACCTGCACCGGTTTCGGCAATCACCTTGCGCTTGCCCATGCGGCGGGCCAACAGAATCTGGCCAACCGTATTATTGACTTTATGGGCACCGGTATGATTCAGATCTTCACGTTTCAGATATATTTTGGCGCCACCAAAATGATTGGTGAGCCTTTTGGCAAAATAAAGAGGACTCGGACGACCGACGTAATCCTTGAGATACATCTCAAACTCAGACAGAAATGAGGGATCAGCCTGGCATTGTTTATAGCTTTCCTCCAACTCCAGCAGAGCTGGCATCAGAGTTTCAGCAACATAACGGCCACCAAACTGGCCGAAATGCCCTCGAGGATCAGGCTGTTGGTAACTCACTTAAAGGGCCTCCTTGGCCATGCGGATAAATTGCGCCACCTTTTCCGGGTCTTTCTGCCCGGGTTTCTCTTCGACCCCACTGGATACATCCACGCCATAGGGATGAACCTGGCGCACGGCCTCAGCAACATTCTCCGGGTTAAGCCCGCCAGCGAGGATCACCCGATGCTGCGCAGCAATATCCGCCGCCTGCTGCCAATCACAACGATGACCTGTGCCACCAAGCTGGTTCGGGACATAGGCATCAAGGAGCAAGGCAGAAACGTGAAATGAAGCAAAGAGGCTATTCTCCATCGTGGGCTTCAGACGCAACGCCTTGATCACCCGACATGGAGGATAGCAGCACTGGTCAGGCTCTTCATCACCATGCAATTGTACCGTATTCAAGCCGCAAAACTCCACCATCTCGCGGATACGTGCTGGCGGCTCATTAACAAAGAGGCCAACAGTAGAGACCAGCGGTGGTAAATCGGCAATAATCCTCCTGGCCAGATCCGGATTAACAAACCGAGGGCTGCCGGGATAAAAGACAAAGCCGAGGGCATCCGCCCCGCATGTCGAGGCATGCCGAGCATCCTCGATATTAGTGATGCCACAGATTTTCACCCGCGGCACACCACAGCCAGCCATCAATCAGCCAACCTTGGGTAAGTGCGACAAAGATTCCTTGATTGCCGCCTCAGGATATTCATAATCTTCCAACTCGTTGTTGAAGTAAGCATCATACGCTGCCATATCAACATGACCATGGCCAGAGAGGTTGAAGAGAATAGTTTTCTCTTTGCCTTCTTCTTTGGCCAGCAAAGCTTCATCAATTGCGCCACGGATAGCGTGAGACGACTCAGGAGCAGGAATAATCGATTCGGTTCGAGCAAACAGGACAGCCGCTTCGAAACAGGCGGTCTGCTGGACTGCTCTTGTTTCAACAACCCCTTCATGCACCAGTTGTGACACCAGTGGAGAAGCACCATGATAGCGCAGGCCACCGGCATGAATGCCAGGCGGCATGAAATCGTGACCGAGAGTATACATACGGGAGATCGGAGCCATCTTCGCGGTATCACCATAATCAAATGCGTAAACACCTTTGGTCAGTGTCGGGCAACTGGCCGGTTCTACTGCCAGCAGACGGACATCCTTGCCATTCGCCTTATCCGCAACAAAGGGGAAGGCAAGACCGGCAAAGTTAGAGCCACCGCCGTGACAACCGATAACAACATCAGGATAGTCGCCAACGATTTTGAGCTGCTCCTTGGCTTCGAGACCAATAATCGTCTGATGCATACAGACGTGATTCAGTACGCTACCGAGCGAGTAGCGAGTATCTTCGTGGGTCATGGCATCTTCGACAGCTTCACTGATAGCAATCCCCAGAGATCCCTGATTGTCCGGATCCTTCGCAAGAATCGCCCGGCCAGCGTTGGTCTTATCTGACGGTGAAGGAAAGACTTCTGCGCCCCACAGTTGCATCATGCTTTTACGATAAGGCTTCTGCCCGTAAGAGACCTTGACCATATAAACAGTACATTCGAGGCCAAAGTGCTGACAAGCCATGGCGATGGAGGAGCCCCACTGCCCGGCGCCGGTTTCCGAAGCGATCCGCTTGGTACCAGCCATTTTATTGTAGTAAGCTTGCGGTACGGCAGTGTTCGGCTTATGTGAGCCGGCCGGCGAAACGCCTTCATACTTGTAGTAAATTTTAGCTGGTGTGCCGAGGGCTTTCTCCAGCTGATGAGCCCGGAACATCGGTGAGGGCCGCCACAATTTGAAAACCTCCAGAACCTCCTGAGGAATATCGATCCAGCGATTTGGAGACATCTCCTGCTCAATGAGCGCCATTGGGAATAGTGGCAGAAGATCGTCGGGAGTGACAGGCTGCAAAGTGCCTGGATGAATGACTGGCGCCATTTCACCGGGCATATCCGGGATAATGTTGTACCACTGCTTGGGAAGCTGGTCTTCGTTGAGAAGAATTTTAGTCTGCATGAGACATCTCCTTGACGTTAATTGTTATAGATAAAGTGATTTAAAGTCTATTTATTGCCCTGCAACTCGCGCAGTTTGGCGCCGATATCATCATCACGCATCAGCGATTCTCCAACCAGGAAGCCTTTGGCCCCGGCCCGTTGTAAACGCAAGATATCAGCGCGACAGGCGATACCACTTTCGGCAACGACAAAATGACTGTCAGGAATCAATGGTAGCAATCGCTCCGTTACCGCCAGGTCGGTAGCAAAGGTCTGCAGATTGCGATTGTTGATGCCAATCAATTCACAGCCAGTTGTCAGGGCCAATTCCAGTTCTGGTTCGTCATGAACTTCAAGCAACACATCGAGCTGGAGTTCTGCGGCCAGCGCATTGTACTCTGTCAGCTGTCCAGCATCAAGCATGGCAGCAATCAATAAGATAGCATCGGCACCGGCGACCCGTGCTTCGTAAATCTGATAAGGATCGCAGATAAAATCCTTGCGCAACAACGGCAGGTTGACAACCTCCCTGATCTTGCCGAGATAGCTCAGGTGCCCCATGAAAAACTGTTCGTCGGTCAACACTGACAAGCAGGTGGCACCGTTATCCTGGTAGGTCTCTGCGATTTCCAGGGGATCAAAATCTTCGCGAATCACACCTTTACTGGGAGAACCTTTTTTTACTTCTGCGATCACGGCCGTCCATCCCGAGTCAACAGTTGTGTGCAAAGCCCGTAAGAAGCCTCTCGGTTGGTCTTCGAGGTCATCAACGCCACTCTGCAAGGACGCGAGTGAGCGGCGGCTTTTAGCCTGAATGACTTCCTGGCGCTTATGTTCAGCAATTTTATCGAGAATCATATAATAATGACCATTTAGAGACGATGAAGGAAGAGGTACTCTACTCAGGCATTTGTCAGGGCAACCAGGCCCTCTAGCTTGGCCATAGCCAGACCATCATCAATCACACCACGCGCTCTTACGAGACCAGCGTCAACATTCTTGGCCAGGCCAACAGCAACCAGAGCAAAGGCGGCATTCAACAAGACGACCTCCCGCTTCGGGCCAAGGTTGCCACTCAGAATATCTTTGACAATCGCGGCATTCGCTGTGGCGTCCCCTCCTTGTAGATCAGTCAGGGTGCAACGACGCAAACCAAAATCCTCCGGTTCAATCGTCGACAGGGTCACTGCTCCATCGCGAATTTCACCGACACGTGTCGGCCCGGTCAGGGTCACCTCATCCATGCCATCCATGCCATGAACGACAAAACCACGTCGACAGCCAAGTTTAACCAGAACCTTGGCCAGAACTTCAACCAGACTTTCATCATAAACACCAAGCACCTGTCGGTCAGCACCGGCGGGGTTGGTCAAAGGTCCGAGGATATTAAAGATTGTACGAATGCCGATTTCCCGGCGGGGGCCGATTGCATGTTTCATCGCACCGTGCAGAGCAGGAGCGAAGAGAAAACCAATGCCAAGCTCATTGATACAAGTCTCAACCTGCTGCGGGGTCACATTCAAATTGACCCCCAGCGCTTCCAGAACGTCGGCACTGCCACATGCTGACGAAATACTGCGGTTGCCGTGTTTGGCGACCTTGACGCCACAGGCAGAGACAACAAAAGCAACGGTGGTGGAGATATTGAATCTTTTCGTGCCGCTACCA